>Ga0207714_1000001_pt1 | contig 243500 bp, 198 predicted proteins | sample PonA232FremontCA_2_FD_187270 | JGI IMG/M metagenome (GOLD analysis project Ga0207714, IMG submission 187270) | Marine sediment microbial community from Fremont, CA, USA - Pond A23 Sediment 2 (SPAdes) | ecosystem: Environmental > Aquatic > Marine > Unclassified | place: USA: Fremont, California... | reverse complement strand
GATACAGCCAGTGGCGCTGGAGGAGGGGCTCAGGTTTGCGATTCGGGAGGGGGGGCACACGGTTGGCGCAGGCGTCGTTACCGATATCCTGGACTAGAATTGCACCCCGATCGAGTTGCGGACGTAGCTCAATTTGGCAGAGCAGCGGACTCCAAATCCGCCGGTTGGGGGTTCGAGTCCTCCCGTCCGTGCTATAGGGGCCCGCCAGTGCCCTGAACTGGTCCTTTTCGTGCGTGCCAGCGAGCGCCGCCGCAATGGTCGGCGCGAACCATGGCCTGATCATTTGACATCTTGCTGCTTATGACCTGGATCCGTGAGTATCTACAGAACGTTGTCGCGGAGATGGAGAAGGTGAATTGGCCAAGCCGTGATGAACTGATTAGCAGCACGCTCATCACGATCGTAGCGACGCTCATGATCTCCGGATTTATCTTCCTGGCTGACCAGGTCATTCAGCGGACACTGGAAATCCTCTACCGAGTATAGCTCCACTGGAGACGAGCGCCGCCTTCCCATGCCCGCGCATCTTTTGCTGTATGCACTCGACGTCTGCCATGCCTGAAGCCACGGACTCTGATACATGGTATGTGCTTCGCACCTTCTCAAACCACGAGAAGAAGGTGCGCCGGTACCTCGAAAGTGAGATTGAGCGGCTCGGGCTCGAGGACTTGGTCGAAGAAATCCTGATTCCAACGGAGACGGTTTTTGAGATGAAGGGCGGGGAAAAGAAGACCAAGGAAAAGACGTTCTTCCCGGGATACATTCTCCTCAACTGTACGCTGACCTCGGAACTCCGAGACGTGGCGGAGGATCTTCCGTCGGTGATTGGGTTCCTGACGGCAGGCACTGGCGACGAGCCGACGCAGCTTCGGGAGGAGGAGATTAAACGCATTCTCGGGAAGATGGACCGGGCCGAGGAAATGGGCGAGCAGCCTGAAATGCCATTCAAGGTGGGCGATCCAGTGAAAGTGGTAGACGGGCCGTTCGACAGCTTCAACGGAATTGTCGAGGACGTCTATCCGGACAAAATGAAGGTAAAGGTTATGGTCTCCATCTTCGGGCGGAAGACCCCCGTGGAGCTCGATTACCTGCAGGTAGAGCACGAAGAGTAGCGCCCCGGCCCCATGCATGGGCCAATAGTTCCTTCAACGATTCTCGCATCCTTCTAAAAAAGTGGCGGGAGTGGCCCCTGAGGCTACGTCCGAACCGCCTGTGTAGATATGGCAGCACCGGTTGAGCAAACCATTAAGCTCCAAATTAAAGGTGGACAGGCCAACCCTGCTCCGCCCATCGGCCCCGCCCTGGGCCAGCATGGAGTGAACATCATGGAATTCTGCAAGGCATTCAACTCACGCACCGAAGACCGGATGGGGACACTCTTGCCGGTCGAAATTACCGTCTACGCCGATCGGTCCTTTGACTTTATCGTCAAGAGCCCACCGGCGTCGGTCCTTCTGAAGCAAAAAGCTGAGATTGAGACGGCCGCTGGCGATCCGCTCCGGGAAGATGCGGGCACGGTGAGCTGGGACGATTGTCTCGACATTGCCGAGCAAAAGCTCGAGGACCTGAATGCTCATACGGTGGAGAAGGGGGCGAGCATGGTTGCCGGAACGGCCCGCTCAATGGGGATCACTGTTGAAGGCAAGCCAGCCCACGAGCAGTAGTACCATACTGCCTGGCACGGAACGGCGGCGGGGCTGTGTACCCCCGCTCCGCCCCTGTCGAGTCACTAACTGTTGTTCACGCGGGAGTCGCCTCCACGAGGGACGTTTGCACCGCACAATCGTACCCAATCATGGCTAAGACCGAAGGAAAACGATACAGAGACGCCCAAGAGCTCGTTGAGGATCAGGAGGAGCCCGTGGGGCTCCGGAAAGCCGCTGAACTGGCGAAAGAAACGGCCACCGCCGGCTTTGACGAGTCGATCGACTTGGACCTACGCCTCGGGGTCGATCCCCAGCACGCCGACCAGATGGTGCGTGGGTCCATCACACTGCCGAACGGCACTGGGCGAGAAGTGACCGTACTTGTCCTCGCCAGCGAGGGAAAGCAAGAAGAGGCGGAGGCGGCAGGAGCCGACTACGTAGGCCTCGACGAGTACATCGACCGCATTCAGGAAGAAAACTGGCTTGACTTCGACGTGGTCATTGCGACACCGGACGTGATGGGACAAGTCGGCCAGCTTGGTCGCATTTTGGGTCCGCGTGGTCTCATGCCGAATCCGAAAAGCGGGACGGTAACAATGGATTTGGCCGAGGCGATTGAAGAGGTCAAAGCCGGGAAGATCGAGTTTCGAGTCGATCGGAGCGGAAACCTCCACACCGCCATCGGGAAGGCCTCCTTTTCGCCGGAGGAGCTCTACGAAAATGCCCGGGCACTTCTCCAGGAAGTGATTCGACTCCGACCAGCATCCGCGGGGGGATTGTATCTGCGCTCGATCACGATGTCGGCCACGATGGGACCGCCCGTGCGCATCGACCGCAGTTCCGTTCTCCGTGAGGCTCGGTAGACGCCCGCGTCCGGTCCACCGCCATTGAACGCCGACCAATTTTTACAGCCCATGTCGAAGAATCGCGCCGAGAAAGCTGAGATCATCGACCAGATCGGGGAGAAGCTAAGCGAATACCCGATCCTCTACCTTACCAATTTCGAAGGTCTGACCGTCGCCCAATCCAACGAGCTTCGTGGCCGCTTTCGCGAGGCAGGCGTCGACTATCAGGTCACGAAGAACACCCTGGCCCGGATGGCCCTCGATCGGATCGAGGGGAAAGACGCCCTTGAGGAGTTCTTTGCCGGGCCCACGGCCGTTGCCTTCAGCGAAGATCCGGCCAAGCCAGCCCGTGTAATCCAGGACTTCTTGGAAGAAGAGGACCTGGAGCGCCCCGAACTGAAGGTGGCTTGGATTGAGGGCGAATTGTATGAGGACCCGGAAGCACTCGATACGCTTGCGGACCTGAAATCTAGAGAAGAGCTCATTGGAGAAATTGTGGGGCTGCTTCTGGCTCCCTCCCAAAACATTGTCGGCAGCCTGCAGGGAACTGGGCAGCGACTGGCTGGCATTCTCCAATCGCTTGCGGAAGAAGACGACGAATAGCGCCCGCCGTCATCTGCGGTAAAGTCGGGCGTTTACTCCTTCACATTCACCTTAATTTGCGACGCAGTCTCGCCAGCAGGTGGGGCACAGACCGTCGCTGGACCAACACACCTACGAACCTATGGCTGACATTGAAGAACTTGCGGAACAGCTTGTTGGACTCACAATCAAGGAGGCCAACGAGCTTGCGAATCATCTTGAAGAGGAATACGACATCCAGCCGGCATCGGCGGGCGTTGCCGTAGCCGCCGATGGCGGAGGCGGAGCCGACGGCGAAGCCGAAGAAGAGGAGCAGACAGCGTTTGACGTTGTGCTCACCGGCATTGGAGGTAACAAGATTCAGGTCATCAAGGAGGTCCGCTCCATTACCGGCCTGGGGCTGAAGGAGGCGAAGTCCCTTGTGGATGAGGCCCCGAATCCGGTGAAGGAAGGCGTCTCCCGGGAAGAGGCCGATGATCTAAAGGCCCAGATCGAAGACGCCGGCGGTGAGGTGGAGCTTCAGTAGCCCTCGTCGATCGGGCGATGGGGACCCGTCTAAGGCCTGTCGCTCGACCATACCGCCGTTCAAGAGAGGCCGATCCCGGCTTTGTCCGGGATTGGCCTTCGGCGTCTTGGGTTAGTGCTGGAGCGGAAGGCGTCCGTAGCCCTGAAACAACCCTATAGGGCCGATCGTAGACCGATTCCTGTCTGAGTGTGTTTCTTTGGGCGAACCCCCGGCCCTGCGAACTTCTGTTGCTCGACAGGCACGCCCTATCCGATGCCGGAGCGTGTCCTCCGGCGGTCATCCCCTCCATCCTGAGCCTGACCGGTGGATTCTCGCGAATGAGCCTGTACATCTGTGCACAGGGGAATACTGCGCTCGTTATCAGCACGCCGAGCGCACTGGGCAACCCCAGTATCTTGAAGGGGGCACACGCGCCGTCGGGAAGAATCGTCCCGCCGCGCAATCCCTGACGAGGCGCCGCCCTCGGCGCGCACGTCTACAACCACGCGCACTCCGGCCATCCTGGGTCCTTCCGGACGAAAATTGGGAGGATCTCTGCGAACGTAGTATACTCACGCCAGCGATTTCTACAGCTTATGCCGACCTTCCTGAACGGGGACATTTCCACGCCTGGACACCTTGAAGATGCGAAGCCGCGAAAAAGCTTCGCAGACATTCCGCAGGTGTGGGACTATCCAGACTTTCTGGACGTTCAACTGAAAACCTTCCATGACTTTGTGCAGGATGATGTCCCGCCTGCTGATCGAGAAAACGAAGGGCTCCAGGCCGTCTTCAACGAGCACTTCCCGATCAAGGACAATCGTGACCGATATACACTCGAATTTGTAAGCTACGAGCTTGACGCTCCGAAGCACACGGTGCAGGAGTGCATCGCGCAGGGATTGACGTATTCCGTCCCGTTGAAGGCGACGCTTCGCCTGTCGAGTAAGGAAGAAGAGGGGGGCGAGGAGGCCATTGAGGCCATCGAGCAGGAAGTATACCTCGGCACGCTCCCGTTCATGACGGACCGAGGAACATTCATTGTGAACGGGGCCGAGCGTGTGATCGTCTCACAACTTCACCGGAGTCCGGGGGCCTTCTTCGAGAAGGAAATCCACTCGAACGGCACGGAGCTCTTCAGCGCCCGCGTCATCCCGTTCCGCGGCTCCTGGATGGAGTTCTCCACGGATGTCCGCGACGTGCTCTGGGCGTACGTGGACCGGAAGAAGAAGGTGCCGGTGACCACGCTGCTCCGCGCGCTGGGCTACTCCAGTGACGAGGAGATCGTAAAGATGTTTGACCTGGCCGACGCGGTCGACATCGAGGATGAGGAGGAGTTCGAGGACTACCTCGGCCGTGAGTTGGCCACCAGCGTCACGATCGAGAAGACAATTGAGATTGTCGACGAGGACACCGGAGAGGTGGTCGACGAAGAGACGGAGCGAGAGGTGCTTCTTCCCGCCGAGCACGAACTGGAAGAAGGTGACTGGGAAGACCTTGAAGAGTACGATGTGAGTCGCCTCTACCTCGTTCGCGAGGACGTAGAAGACGAGGCACTTGACAAGAGCACGCTCGTGGAGACCCTGCAGAAGGACTCCTCGCACACCGAGGAAGAGGCGCTTGATGTCATCTATGAGAAGCTTCGTGGCAGCGAAGCGCCCGATCTGGACTCGGCCCGGGAAGCCCTGAACCGGCTCTTTTTCAATGAGGATCGCTACGACCTTGGCGACGTGGGGCGGCACCGCATCAATGCCCGGCTGGGCCTGGATGTGGACGATGATGTGAAGGTGCTCACGAAAGAAGACGTGGTGGGGATCGTCCGAGAGCTCATTCGGCTTCAGAACGGTGAGAGCACGGCCGACGACATTGACCACCTGAGCAACCGTCGCGTGAAGACGGTGGGCGAGCAGTTGGGCTCGCAATTCTCTCTTGGTCTGGCCCGTATGGCGCGCACCATCAAGGAGCGCATGAATCTGCGGGACGCCGATAAGTTTACCCCGAAGGACCTGGTGAATGCCCGGACCATCGAGAGCGTGATCAACACGTTCTTCGGGACGAACCAGCTCAGCCAGTTCATGGATCAGACCAATGCCCTGGCCGAGATGACCCACAAGCGCCGCATGTCGGCGCTGGGCCCGGGAGGGTTGACCCGCGAGCGTGCTGGCTTTGAGGTGCGTGATGTCCATCACACGCACTACGGACGGCTCTGTCCCATCGAGACGCCAGAGGGGCCGAACATTGGCCTCATGCTTTCGCTTTGCGTGCACTCTACCATCAACGACTTTGGATTCCTCGAAACGCCGTACCGCGTCGTCGAAGACGGGCGGGTGACCGACGAGGTGGAATACCTCTCGGCTGAAGAGGAAGACCAGGCCATGGTGGCGCAGGCCAACGCGCCAATCGACGACGACGGCAACTTTGTGGGCGACGAGGTGCGCTGCCGGTTCCAGGGGGACTTCCCAGTCGTGGATCCAGAGGAGGTGCAGTACATGGACGTGGCGCCGAACCAGATCGTGTCCCCGTCGGCCAGCCTCATCCCGTTCCTCTCACACAACGATGCCAACCGGGCGCTCATGGGGTCGAACATGCAGCGCCAGGGCGTGCCGCTTCTGCGGAGCGACTCTCCGATTGTGGGTACCGGGCTGGAAGGCCAGGTGGCCAAGGACTCACGCTCCTGTGTGGTGGCCGAAGGCGACGGCGTTGTCGAATACGTCGACGCCGAGCGCATCGTCGTGCGCTACGATGAGGAGCAGGACAAGACGGATCTCACCTTCGGCGAGCCGGTGCAGGAGTATGAGCTCACCAAGTTCCGCCGCACCAACCAGGACACTTGCATGAACCAGAAGCCGATCGTCCAGGCGGGCGATCGCGTGGAGGAGGGCGAGGTGCTCACGGACGGCTTCGCGATGGAGAAGGGCGAGTTGGCGTTGGGCAAGAACGTCCTCTGCGCGTTCATGCCCTGGCACGGCTACAACTACGAGGACGCCATCGTCATCAGCGAGCGCCTCGTGGCCGACGACGTGTACACCTCGGTCCACATTGAAGAGTTTGAGCACGAGGTGCGCGACACGAAGCGTGGAGAGGAGGAGCTCACCCGTGAGATTCCAAATGTCAGCGAAGAGGCCACGAAGGACCTCGACGAGCGCGGCATTATCCGCGTGGGGGCAGAGGTGACGCCGGGCGACATCATTGTTGGCAAGATTACGCCGAAGGGCGAGACCGACCCGACCCCTGAGGAGAAACTCCTCCGGGCCATCTTCGGCGACAAGGCCGGCGATGTGAAGGATGCCTCGCTCAAGGCGAAGCCGGGGATGGAAGGCGGTGTCGTAATTGACACGAAGCTCTTTAGCCGCCGTGAACTCGATCCCGCCTCCAAGAAGATGGAGGAGAAGCGCCTCGAAAACATTGAGAACGAGCACGAGCGTAAGCTCAGCGACCTCAACGAGCGCCTCTGGGAGAAATTCTTTAGTCTCGTTGAGGGAGCCACCACCGTCGGGATCGAAGACCGCGACGGTGAGGTTATTCTCAGTGAGGGGGCCGAGTTTGAGGAAGAGGCCTTCGACGACGTGGACCCGGCCGACCTGAGCACACGGGACCCGTACACCGAGGATGAGGAGCTGAACAATCAGATTCACACGCTCCTGCGCAACTATAAGTCGCGCCGCCGCGACATCGAAGGGGCGACCAAGCGCCAGAAGCATCAGGTGGAAATGGGGGACGAGTTGCCCTCTGGCGTCGTGCAACTGGCCAAGGCGTACGTGGCGCGCAAGAAGAAAATTGAGGTCGGCGACAAGATGGCCGGCCGGCACGGTAACAAGGGGGTGATCGCGAAGATTGCCCCGGTCGAGGATATGCCGTTCCTTGACGACGGGACGCCGGTGGACCTGGTACTGAACCCGCTCGGTGTACCGTCGCGCATGAACCTCGGGCAGATCTACGAGACGCTGCTCGGATGGGCCGGAGACAAGCTCGGCGTAAAGTACTCCACGCCCATCTTCGACGGCGCCTCACTTGAAGACGTGGGCGACGAGCTGGAGAAGGCCGGTCTGCCCCGCGACGGGAAGGCGCAGCTCTACGATGGCCGCACTGGTGAGCCCTTCGATGAGAAAACCACGGTGGGCCAGATCTACATGATGAAGCTGGAACACCTCGTGGAGGACAAAATGCACGCCCGCTCCATTGGGCCGTACAGCCTTATCACCCAGCAGCCGCTCGGCGGAAAGGCACAGTTCGGCGGGCAGCGGCTCGGCGAGATGGAGGTATGGGCGCTCTACGCCTATGGTGCCTCCAATACGCTGCAGGAGATGCTCACCTACAAGTCGGACGATGTACAGGGCCGCTCCGAGGCCTACGAGTCCATCGTGAAGGGCGAGAACTTGCCCTCGCCCGGCGTACCGGAGAGCTTCAACGTGCTCGTCCGTGAGCTCCAGGGGCTCGGGCTCGAGGTGACGCTCGACTAAATTTGCGGAGTGCGAAGCCACCGGGCCATTGGGTCCGGTAACTGCTTCGTTTGCTTCCGCCCCCCCACTCCGCACGCTAACTTCCAGATTCCCAACCGCATATGCCGTACGGTAATTCCAAAGAGATCAAGACCGATTTCGATAGCATCACCATCAGCCTCGCCTCCCCAGAAGACATTCTGGAGCGGTCGTACGGCGAGGTGATGAAGCCGGAAACCATCAACTACCGGTCCTTTAAACCGGAGATGGGCGGCCTCTTTTGCGAGAAGATCTTCGGCCCGGTCAAGGACTACGAGTGCCACTGTGGAAAATACAAACGCATTCGGTACAAGGGCATCATTTGTGACCGGTGTGGAGTGGAGGTCACCCGAAAGGCCGTGCGCCGGGAGCGCATGGGCCACATCAGCCTTAGCGTGCCGGTGGTTCACATCTGGTACTTCAAGACCCTGCCCAACAAGATTGGCCACCTGTTGGGCCTGAAGTCGAAGGACCTGGAAAAGGTCATTTACTACGAGAATTACATCGTCATTCAGCCGGGCACGGCCAAGCGGCTAGGGGTGGAGGAAAACCAGCTCCTCACCGAAGAGGAGTACTACGAGATCCTCTACCAGATTCGGGACGACAACAACCGCCTCCAGGACGACAATTCGGAGAAGTTCATCGCCAAGATTGGGGGAGAGGCCGTGGAGACCATGTTGGAGCGGCTGGAGCTCGACAAGTTGGCGCAGGATCTTCGCTTCCAGGTGAAGACCGAGACGAGCCAGCAGCGGAAGTCGAAGGCCCTCAAGCGCCTGAACGTGGTGGAGGCCTTCCGTGAGGCGAACGAGGACGGGGTTAACAAGCCCGAGTGGATGGTCATGCGGGTGATTCCGGTCATTCCGCCGGAGCTACGCCCGCTTGTGCCGTTGGATGGCGGCCGCTTTGCGACCAGCGACCTGAACGACCTGTACCGGCGAGTCATTATCCGCAACAATCGCCTCAAGCGCCTGATCGACATTAAGGCGCCGGAGGTCATCCTCCGCAATGAGAAGCGGATGCTCCAGGAGGCGGTCGACTCGCTGTTCGACAACAGCCGCAAGTCCAACTCGGTACGTGGCTCGTCGAACCGTCCTCTGAAGAGCCTCTCGGACATGCTGAAGGGCAAGCAGGGGCGCTTCCGCCAGAACCTGCTCGGGAAGCGCGTTGACTACTCGGGCCGCTCGGTGATTGTCTCCGGCCCGCACCTGGAATTGCACCAGTGTGGCCTGCCGAAGGAGATGGCCGTCGAGCTCTTCAAGCCCTTTATCATCCGACGGCTGATCGAGCGCGGCATCGTCAAGACGGTGAAGAGCGCAAAGAAGTACGTCGACAAGAAGTCCGAGGACGTGTGGGACATCTTGGAGAAGGTGATACAAGGGAGACCGGTCTTACTCAACCGTGCCCCCACGCTCCACCGACTCGGCATTCAGGCCTTCCAACCGGTCCTCACAGAAAACAAGGCCATCGAAATCCATCCGCTCGTCTGCCCGGCGTACAACGCTGACTTCGACGGCGACCAGATGGCCGTGCACGTCCCGCTGAGCCACGAGGCGTGCCTCGAGAGCATGGTGCTCATGCTATCGAGCCACAACGTGCGGAGCCCAGCCGATGGGGGACCGCTGGCCGTGCCAAGCCAGGACATGATTCTGGGCTTGTACTACATCACGAAGGCGAAGTCCAACCAGAAGGGCGAAGGCATGCGCTTCGCGAACATCAACGAGGTGCGACAGGCCTTTGACCAAGACCAGGTGGCCCTCCACGCAAAGATCAAGTTGCGCGATCCGGATGGGGCGTCCGACGAAATGATCGATACGACCGTCGGGCGGGTCATCTTCAACGAGACGCTGCCGGAAGAGCTGGACTTCGTAAACGAGGTTCTGACCACGAAGAACGTGCGGCCGGTGATTGCCCGCGTGCTGAAGCAGACCGGTTTCCAGGAGACGGCCGACTTCCTGGACGCCATCAAGGACATGGGCTTCCGCCGCTCCACCACCTCGGGCATGACCTTTGCCCTCTCGGACATCATCATTCCGGAGGAGAAGGAAGAGCTCATCGAAGAGGCCAACGAGAAGGTGGCGGAGACCGATCAGAACTACGAGATGGGCTTCATCACCGACAACGAGCGGTACAACCAGGTCATTGACGTCTGGACGAAGACCAACAACCGCGTGTCGGAGGTACTCTTTGATGCCCTCAAGGAGCATAAGGAGGGCTTCAACCCCATCTTCACGATGGCCGACTCCGGCGCCCGAGGCTCCCAAGAGCAGATCCGCCAGCTTGGTGGAATGCGTGGCCTCATGGCCAAGCCGCAGAAGAACATTGGCGAAGGCGGGGGCGGTGGTGAGATCCTGGAGAACCCAATCCTCTCGAACTTTAAGGAAGGGCTGTCGGTGCAGGAGTACTTCATTAGCACCCACGGCTCGCGGAAGGGCCTGGCCGACACGGCACTCAAGACCGCCGACGCCGGCTACCTTACGCGCCGCCTCGTGGACGTGTCGCAGAGCGTGACGGTCACCGAGCACGACTGCGGTACGCTGCGCGGCATCAGCGTAGGGGCCCTCAAGGACAACGAGGAAGTCGTGGCGCCGCTCTCGGACCGCATCACGGGCCGCGTGTCGGTGGAGGACGTGTACGACCCCCACACCGACGAGTTGATTGTGGAGGCCAACGAGCTGATTACCGACGACATTGCCGACCGCATCGCGCAGACCTCCATTGAAGAGGTGCGCATCCGATCGGTGCTTACGTGCGAGGCCGAGCGGGGCGTTTGCACCCTCTGCTACGGCGAAAACCTCGCCACCGGCCGCATGGTCGAGGTGGGCGAGTCGGTCGGGGTAGTGGCCGCTCAGTCCATCGGGGAACCGGGGACGCAGTTGACGTTGCGCACCTTCCACACCGGTGGGACCGCGACGCGCGAGGTCGGCGAGTCGACCATTCAGGCGAAGTTTGCCGGCACGCTCGAGTTTGAGAATCTCCGGACGGTCACGTACGAGGACACCGACGGGCCGAAGGAGGTCGTGCTGTCGCGCCAGGGCGAAGTCCGCATCATGGACGCGGACGGCGACCGCCGCGAGCTTACCAGCTACGTCGTGCCCTACGGCGCCGAGCTGCTGGTGGAAGAAGGACAGACGGTCGACGAGGGCGACGTGTTGGCCAGTTGGGACCCCTACAACAGCCTCATCCTCACAGAAGCCAACGGCACGGTGCGCTTCGAGGACGTGATCGAGGACACCACCTACCGGGAGGAAACCGACGAGCAGACCGGTCACATGGAGAAGGTGATCGTGGAGAGCCGAGAGCGTACGCTCACACCCACCATCGTCATCGAAACCGAAGACGGCGACGAGCGCGACTACAACATGCCCGTCGACGCTCGCATCCAGGTGGATGATGGGGACGAGGTGCAGGCGGGACAGACCCTCGCCAAGATTCCGCGTCAGGCGGCCCAGACCAGCGACATTACCGGCGGGTTGCCGCGGGTAGAGGAGCTCTTCGAAGCCCGTACGCCGGACGAACCGGCGGCTGTCAGTGAGATTGACGGCATCGTCAGCTTCGGCGACCAAAAGCGCGGATCGCAGGAGATCATCGTCACCAGCCGCGACGGGGACATGGAGAAGAGTTACATGGTGTCCCTGTCGAAGCACATGCTGGTGCATGAGGGCGACTACGTAGAGGCTGGCGATCGCCTCTCGGACGGCCAGATTGCCCCGCACGACATCCTGTCGATCAAGGGGCCGCGTGCCGTACAGGAGCACCTGCTCAACGAAGTGCAGGAGGTGTACCGCCTCCAGGGCGTCGACATCGACGACAAGCACTTTGAGGTCGTGATCCGGCAGATGATGAAGCGGGTTGAGATCACGGAGCCGGGCGACACCCACTTCCTGGAAGGGGAGAAGGTGGACCGCCAGAAGATGTCGGGCGTCAACGACGACCTCTACGACCAGTTCGTGGTCACCGACCCGAGCGAGGCAGATGTTGAGATCGGCGAGGTCATCGGCCGGCGGCGCCTGCGTGAGCTCAACTCCGAACTGAAGCGTGAGGACAAGTCGGAGATTGAGGTGCGTGAGGCCCGGCCCGCCGTCGGGGAGCCAGTGCTGCTCGGCATTACGAAGGCGTCGCTTGCGACGGACTCGATGATTTCGGCGGCGTCGTTCCAGGAAACGACGAAGGTGCTCACCAACTCGGCCATCAAGGCCCGAACCGACCCCCTGGAAGGCCTCAAGGAGAACGTCGTCGTGGGGCACTCCATTCCGGCCGGTACGGGGCAGCGCGAGTACCGCGACCTCGTGGTGGGCTCGAAGTCGGAGCTCGAAGAGCTGCAGGCCGCGATCGGAGGCGACGGCGAGGCGCACGCTGGCGATGGCGCTGCCGGCGACGGTGCGCCGAGTGAGGAAGAGGTTGAGCAGATCGAAGCCTCGGAGTCCGAAGGTTAACGCCCGCAAGGTCATCCACAGCATTCTGTCGCCCCGGCCCGCCCACCTGGCGGGTCGGGGCGATGGTATTTGGGGGGTACGCCGCGTGCTCAGCAGAAAAGGCCCGCCGTCTATGCCAAACAACGTGTTGTCTATCGGGGACGGGACAACTGCCCTGCTGGCCCTAATTGGGCTTGGGGGGTTGATCGGATTGGGGGAAGGCCTTCGGCGCTGGGGGGCTCCGGCCGCGACGACGCGACGCCTAGTACATGTGGGCGTGGGACTGTTCGTCGCAGTGACGCCGCTGGTCTTCACGCGGCCGCTGCCGGTGTACGGGCTCGCCGTGGTGTTCATATTCGTCAACATTACCGCGCGAACCAGACACTGGTGGGCGGGCATCCACGAGGCGCGCCCGGAGAGCTGGGGCACTGTGGCCCTTCCCCTCTCGGTACTGCCCGCGATGGCGCTCACGTGGTCCGCGGACCCCGATCGCCTCGTCGCGTTCCAGGTGGCCTATCTTGTTCTCGCCCTGGCCGATCCGGCGGCGTCGTGGGTCGGGGAGCGACGCGGTCCTGAGGCCTCGTTAGGAAGCAGCACCGTGCGGGGAAGCCTTACCTTCGCGGCAATCGCGTTCGGTGTCGCCGCGTCGATGCTCCTGGGAAGCCGGGAGTGGGCCCTGCCGTACGGGTTTGCGGTGGCTACGGGGACGACACTGGTGGCCACCCTCGTGGAGACCATCAGTCGGCAGGGATGGGATAACTTCTTCGTGGTCATTGCCATCATTCTTGTGATGGTGCCCATTCAGGAGGGGGTTCTGTCGATCATGGGATTGGGAGGGGGACTTGTCCTCGGGGCCGGCTTTGGCGGGCTCGCGTACTGGTCGGAGGCGTTGGACGCCCGTGGGGCCGTTGCAGGAGGACTCTTTGCGGTGTCGCTCGTGGCACTAGGCGGTAGTCCGTGGGTGGTGCCGGGTGTTGTCTTTTTTGGATTATCGAGCCTGCTCACGGGTCTGACGGAGCGCGGCCAGTCGACGGAAACGATGCGTCGGACACAGGGACAGGTGTTGGCGAATGGTGGAGTGGCGTGGGTGGCACTTGCCGTTGCCGCGGCGGCGCCCTCCCTAAAGGTGTACAGCTACGTGGCTTTCGTAGGGGCCTTGGCTGCCGCCGCGGCCGATACCTGGGCCACGGAGCTGGGTCAGTGTTCTTCCCGACCCCCATGGTCGCTCCGAGAGGGGCGGCGAGTGCCGGTCGGGACCTCGGGGGCCGTGTCGGTCGCTGGCACGGCGGCCGCACTGGCCGGGGCCGGGAGCGTGGTGGGGGCGGCACTCTGGATGGAGGGACCGTTGACGGCACCGACGGGCTCTACGGTTCTGCTTCTGCTAGGGGCGGGACTGGCCGGCATGGGGGCGGACAGTGCGGCCGGAGCGTTTTTGCAAGCTCGATACCGCATGCCCGGTTCCGATGCGCTTGTCGAGAATCCTCCCTCAGAGAGGCGTCCGGTTCAAGGGTGGTCGGGCATCCACAACAACGTCGTCAATGTCATTGGTACGACTACGGGGGCCGTCGCGGCGCTTCTGGGCTTCGGGGCCATGGGGTAGTTGCGGATGGTGGTGCGTTGAGGCTGAACCCCGGTCGTGGAAGAGGGGTTGTGGAGGAGGGGGATGAGCCTTTAGTTTAGGCGTGGTGTGTGCCGTGCGTGGGCACCGCCCGGTCTGTTTCTTTGCCCAAATGGACGTGCTTATGCCTTGGTACAAGAAGCTCCACTGGCAAATTATCATCGGCCTCGTGCTGGGTCTCATCTACGGGATCATCGCCGCGTCGGCGGGATGGGGACAGTTCACGAGTGACTGGATTGCTCCGTTCGGGACCATCTTTCTGAACCTGCTGCAACTGATTGCCGTCCCGCTGATCATCGCGTCGCTCATCGTGGGGGTTGCCTCTCTCGGGGATTTAGAGCAACTCTCTCGTATCGGAGGAAAAACGCTCGGCATCTACGTGATCACCACGACCGTAGCGCTCGTCGTAGGTCTGGTGCTCGTCAACAGTCTGGAGCCGGGCACGACGGTCCCGCAGGAGATGCGCACTCAGTTGGAGCAGACGTACCAGGGCGACATTGAAGAGAGCATGGAGATGGCCAAGCAGGCGGAGGGCCGAGGGCCCTTGCAGCCGCTGGTGGACATGGTGCCCTCCAACTTCTTCGCGTCGGCCTCGGACAATGGCAACATGCTCCAGGTCGTCTTCGTCGCCATCTTCTTTGGCATCGGGTTGCTCCTGCTGCCGAAAGAGGACGCGCGGCCGTTGTTGAACATTTTTGAGAGCTTGTTCGAGCTGATTATCAAAGCGGTGGAACTGATCATGCTCACCGCACCGGTGGGCGTTTTTGGACTCCTGGCGGATGCTATTACCTCCATTGCGGCGGGAAGTCCGACGGATCTGGCCAGTCTGCTTGGGGCACTGGGGCTTTACTGTCTGACGGTGGTCATTGGGCTGGCCGTGATGGTATTCGGGGTCTATCCCCTGTTTATGTCCCTCTTCACCTCCATCTCCATTCCCGACTACTTCCGAGCCATCGCCCCGGCCCAACTCGTGGCTTTTTCCACCTCCTCCAGTGGGGCCACGCTGCCGGTAACCATGGAGGTGTCCGAGAAAAACCTCGGGGTTTCGGAGGAGGTGTCGTCGTTTGCCCTCCCGCTCGGGGCCACGATTAACATGGACGGCACAGCACTTTACCAGGCCGTCTCGGCCGTCTTTATTGCGCAGGTGCTGGGCATCAGCCTCGCCTTCACGCAACAGCTTAACATCATTCTCATTGCGGTCCTGGCCTCCATCGGCACCGCGGCAGTGCCCAGCGCCGGCATTGTGATGCTGGTGGCCATTTTGGAGTCGATTGGCGTGCCGAGCGCGGGCCTTGCCTTGATCCTCGGGGTCGATCGCCCGCTCGACATGTTGCGCACCGCGAACAACGTGACCGGCGATACCATGGTCGCGTCCGTGGTCGCGGCCTCTGAAAACCAGCTTCGCTTTCCGACGGACGGAGTGAGTGTCGCAACCTCGGACGTGCAGGGGGCCATCCATCAGGAGACTGCCGGGTAGGCCGGAGGCACGAAACGATTCGGTCACGTCTGGTTGGGCGATGGTGCTGCGGGGATATCACGAGCGGTCGTGTCGTTTTGGAAAGTGGACTCATTTCCCACGGCACTCCACCGTCATGTCCGCTCTTCTTCCCGACCGCGTCCAGTCCCTCAACAACCAGGGGACTGCCGAGCAGGCCGACTACATTCTGTACTGGATGCAGCAGTCGCAACGGGCCCGCCACAACCCGGCGCTTGAACGAGGGGTGCAGTATGCAAACGAGCACAGCCTGCCGCTGCTCGTGGTATTTGGCCTCATGGACGACTATCCAGAGGCCAACTGTCGTCACTACACGTTCATGCTGGAGGGACTGCGCGACGCCCAGCAGCGGCTCGAGACGCGGGGCCTTCGGATGATTGTGCAGCACGGTCCCCCGGTCGAGGTGGCCCTGCAGTACGCCGACGACGCGGCCGTGATTGTGACCGATCGCGGGTACCTCCGCCATCAGAAGCAGTGGCGCACCCGCGTGGCTGAGGCGGCGCCCTGCCGGGTGGAGCAGGTAGAAGGGGACGTAGTGGTGCCCGTTGAGACGGCTACGGATAAGGCCGAGTACGCCGCCCGCACCATCCGCCCGAAGATCCACGAGCATCTGGAGCGGTGTCTGCAGCTTCCTCCCCGACAGCCCGTCGAATTCCCCTCGCTTGGGCTCGATGTGGATCGGGGGCTGGACCTGAGCGACATCGGGGCGGTCGCGGATCAGCTCGACCTCGATCGACGTGTGTCCCCCGTGTCTTCGCTGTACCGTGGCGGGGCCTCCGAAGCGGAGCAGATCATGGAGGGGTTCCTGGCCGAGCACCTCTCGGGCTATGACGGAAACCGCAATCAGATTCATACGAATGCGGTCTCCCACATGAGCAAGTACCTGCACTTTGGACAGGTCTCCCCCGTGTGGCTGGCCCAGCAGGTCCGGCAGGCCGACGGGCCTGAGGCCGACATCGAGTCGTACATCGAAGAGCTTGTGGTTCGGCGCGAACTCGCGATAAATCACGTACACTTCCGACCGGACACGTACGACGCCTACGAGTGCCTACCGGAGTGGGCACGCGAGAGCCTCGCCGAGCACGCCGATGACGAGCGCGAGCACGTTTATAGCCGTGCCGAACTGGTAGAGGGGGGGACGCACGATCCCTACTGGAACGCCGCGATGAAGGAGATGCGCGAGACCGGATACATGCACAATTACATGCGCATGTACTGGGGAAAGAAGATTTTGGAGTGGTCGCCCGATCCCCAGACCGCCTACGAGCGTACACTCCACCTCAACAACAAATATTTTCTGGACGGCCGCGACCCCAATTCCTTCGCCAACGTGGCGTGGGTATTTGGTCTCCACGATCGGGGATGGAAGGAGCGTCCTGTGTACGGTAAAGTGCGCTACATGAGCCAGGGAGGGCTTGAGCGGAAAGCCGATCCCGACGCCTACGTGGAGAAGGTGGATCGTCTTGCGGCAGAGGCACGAGCCACATAGCCCATCTGCTTTCGTTCACTGCCATTTCTCACAGTCGTATGACGGACGAGACGAAGCAAAGACTCTTTCCTTGGGTCTTTACGGGGGCCGCTCTCTTCTACGGGTGGGCCGTAATCTCCCTTTGGTTGGGGCCTTCTTGGGGCCTCTCGGGAAGGGCGTACATGGTCATCGGGGTGCTGCCAGCCTTTTTCGGGGTCTTGTCTACCGTGGCGGCGCTCCTCTTGCACATGGACATCCAGGACAGCGACTCTTCCGGCCGCCGATCCGATCGGTGATGGCCCGCGAGAGGACCTGGCTCTTCCGGATCCGCGGTCGTCTAAGCCTACAGGTTCCCTTCGGCGCTGGTATGTCGAGACGCGCCGAAGTCCACGACAGTCTTGGAGGGAAGTCTCCCTGCAGCCAATATAAGGCCGCCGTGCACATTCGTGCCGGGGCGCGAGAGTGAGAGGGAGTCGCCGACGCTCCTGGGGCCTCGGCTCAGAGACCTCACTCCACCGAAATCCCCAGGAGTGAGGGGGAGAAGTGTAGTACATGGCCACAATACTTGCAGGCCACGTTGATCAGCGGCTCCGACGTAGCGTCCTCATCGGGAGTACTGAGGAGGGTAAGGTGTTCCCGAATCACCATATTGGCGGCCCCGCAAACTGGACACTGCGGCGGCTGTGCCCGGGATTTGAGATGGTTCGCGACGGCCTGTTGCTGATCGGGGGTGAGGGGCATGGGCGGGGGAGGTCGATGAATGAAAAATGAAGTGGGCGTGACAGGCTTTCAGGAAGGGCGGGAGTGGTCCGGCAAAATCGCCCCGATTCACAGCGTGTTATCCTGCGTCCTGTCAATTGGGCAGGCTGACGGGCCTGGCACTCTTTTCGCGAAAGGTATGGGCGTGCACGCCGGGTGGTTGGCGGGCACGGCGAAATATTTGACGTTTTTCGCTCCTCTCGTTCTGCACAACCTCTTCGTCCCAGCATGGTTGCTCACGACCACTACCAGCGCCTGAAGCACCTGTACGCGGCGGAGTCCGGGGAATCCGTAACCGGCCCCGTAGAGATCTCATACGGGCACGCCGAACTCGTCGGCATTGTAGGCGGCGATGTGCAGACACCGATGTTGAACCAGATGCCCTTCCAGCGGCTTTTGACCGACGCGTCGTCGCTGGCTGCCGGCTCGGTCGAGAAGGAGGGCCTGCTTACAATGGATCGATTTAGCCTGAGTGTGCAGCGTCCCGACTACCAGGGCTCGGTGCGGGCGACCGCAGAGATTGTCTTCGCCGAGCCGCCGCGGTACCACGTTCGTGCCGCGCTGGTGGGGGAGGAGGGGGAGCCCATTGCGGAGTCCCTATCCCTCTTTGAGCCCAGCGGGGAAGAGCTTCCCCCCGATCCGGCGCCCGAGGCGTCCGAGGACGAAGCCCCGGCTCCGCCCCCAGTTCCCTTCATGCCAGTGCACGTAACTCCTCACGGGGTGCTCTGTCTCAACTGAGCCGGGAGCAAGAAAACGCCCGGGGCGCATCACGTCTGCTCGGTGGCCTCAGGAGACGACGACGTGTACCGCTCGAATAGCGAAGAGCGATCCTCCGCCCGAGCCAGCTCCGGAGTGCCTGTGGCGTTGTGCTCCCTAATGAGGTCGACGGGCTGTGCGGCCAGCCGCTCGGCCGCCGCCGCGGACCGCCCATCCTCCTCGGCGTGCAGTGACCACTGTGCGTGCTGGGCTGTGTAAGCGAGCTCCAGGGCCCGACCTAGCGTGAGGGCAAAGCGCCGCGCCCCAGCCTGGAGCGCATCGGGCCCTTTCGACCGGGCGTCACGGAACCACTCGGCGGCGTGCTGGAAGGCCTCCTGTGCCGTTTGGGCAGCGCGTTGTAACCGGGCGTCGCGAACCGAGGTCCGGCACTGCTCGAACTCCGTGCTGAGTGGCGCCAGCCCCTCCACTGCCTCTACACGTCGCAGTAGATCGAGCGCCAGAACATTCGTGGTGCCTTCCCAGATGGGCAGCACCTGGGCGTCGCGGTGGAGCGGGGGAAGGCCCGTGTCCTCGACGTACCCGGCCCCCCCGAACGCCTCAATCACCTCGCTGGTGCCCGCCACCGCCTGCTTCGCGGTTGTGAGCTTTGCGATGGGCGTGAGCAGGCGGAGCGACGCCCGGTCTTTCGAGTCCGCCTGGTCCGTCTCGCGGCGGCCAAGCAGTGCGGCCACCCGGAATGAGAGATGGACCATGCCTTCCAGTCGGGCCTGGAGGTCGGCGAGGGTTTCCTGGTGGAGCGGGTGGTCGAGGAGCCGTTTGCCGAAGGCCGTGCGCTTGCGGCCGTAATCGCGGGCCAGCGCCAATCCGCGGCGCAGATAGGCCGCCGCGGTGACGGCATTCCACAGGCGCGTAACGGTGAGCATGGGGGCGATATGTCGCGTGCCGTGCCGGAGCTCCCCCGTCACCGGAGAGGCCTCTACGCCGTCTAGTTGGAGCTCGGCGGTGGGAAGTTTTCGGGTGCCTAGTTTGTCTTTGAGCCGGTGCACGCGGAGGCCCTCGACCAGGGTATCGTTCTCGCGAACGGGGACGTAAAACAGTGCGAGCCCCTCGCTTCCGTCCGGGTTGCCTTCAGGGCGGGCCAGGGCGAGGGCCATGTTGGCCGTGACGGCGCTGGTAAACCACTTGCGGCCGTAGAGGCGCCAGGTCCCGTCGTCGGTGCGGCGGGCGGTGGTGCGGGTGTTGCTCACATCCGAGCCCCCCGATACCTCCGTCATCCACTGGCCGGAGGTCCAGAACGCGTCGGGGTCGCGGGTCGTGAGGTGGGGCACCGCTGTTTCCACGAGGGGATCCTGCCCCTTGTCGAGCAAGGTGCGGGCGGCGCCGTCGGTCATGGCCAGCGGGCATCCGTACATGTCCGTGGACGGAATAAACAGGTACGCGAGCGCCATCTGGTGCACGCGGCTGTGGCGTCCATGCGTTTGCTCGTAGGCCGTGGCCACCACTCCGTCTTGGGCAGCCACGGTTTCGGCGCGTTGCCACACCCTTGTCACCTCGATCCGATCCACCCGGTCGCCCCACGGGCCCCATCGCGTGAGGGTGGGTTCGGCCCGCACGTCTTCCTGTTGGAGGGCGTAGAGATCACCGCCGGCCCGCTCGCCCATCGCGCGCAGTCCTGGTTCGATGGCGGCGTGTACGTCTTCGGGAAGCAGGCGGTGGAGGGCGCTTCGCAGGACCCGGTCGGTGTCATACTGGTTGGCCAGGGTCGGCGGGGGTTGTACGGCATCGGGGGACATGGCACGGAGGCGAATTGTGGGCCGAGTGCAGAAAATAGATTACGCATGGCGCAGGCCCCCGTTCGGCACGTCGGCGTGGGGGACCACCGCGGGAGCCGTCGCGTACTTCCCTCCGTGTGATTCTCGCTCCACGCACGATCGGTCTCTACGATGCGTATCTGGTCGATCGGCTGGCGCCTCCTCGTCGGGGCCCTCGCCCTTCTCATCGTACTCCTCGGGATAATGGGCATCCGGGCCTGGCAGGTCGACACGCGCCAGGTGCAGACCGATGCCGTGGAGTTGCGCGTAGCCCCTGAGGCGCCGCAGCGGCTCGCAGAGGCCCTTCGGATGCAGACAATCACAAACCGCAATCCGGCACGGCTCGACTCGTCGGCATACCGCGCCCTCTACCGCCATTTTGAGGCGACTTTCCCACGGGTGCACGCTCGTCTTGACACGACCCACGTGAACGGCCTCAGCCGGACGTACACATGGATGGGGCGTGATTCCACCCTCGCCCCGATCGTCCTGATGGCGCACGTCGACGTGGTGCCGGTAGAGGATTCGTCTGCCTGGCGTCGCCCGCCCTTTGGGGGACGTATTGAAGCGGGGTCCATCTGGGGGCGTGGGGCGCTCGACGACAAGTCCAGCGCGGTGGGGATCTTGGAGGCAATCGAGACGCTTCTCCGGCGCGGCGAGCGGCCGCAGCGCACCGTGCATGTGGCCCTGGGGCACGATGAAGAAGTGGGGGGTACTCGGGGCGGCCGCGCCATGGCGGAGCGGATTACGGCGGACGGAGGCTCGCCTGCCCTCGTGGTGGATGAGGGCGGGGCCATTACGCGGGGGGCATTGCCGGGGCTCGACGACCCGCTCGCGGTCGTGGGCGTGGCGGGAAAGGGGTACCTAAGCCTTCGACTTACGGCCCAGCAGCCCGGTGGGCACTCGTCGGTCCCTCCCAATCGGACCAGCATTGAGGTCTTGAATCGGGCACTCACCCGTCTCCGCACCGAGCCCTTACCGTCCCGGCTCTCGGGGGTGGCCGGGACCATGTTCGACTACCTTGCCCCGGAGATGCAGTGGCCGATGCGCGCGATGCTGGCAAATCGATGGCTTACCGCGCCCGCGCTTCGTTGGCTCCTGAATCGCCGCCCGCCCACCCGCGCCGCCATCCGTACCACGACCGTGCCGACACGGCTCACGGCTGGCGTGAAGGACAATGTGATTCCGAGCACCGCCCGGGCCGTGGTAAACTTTCGCATCCTGCCCAGTCAGTCGGTCGAAGGCGTCGTCAACCATGTGCGCACCACGCTGGAGGGATTGCCCGTAAAGCAAAAAATACTTCGGTCCACGGCGCCGCCCGCAGTGTCGAGCGTCGACGGGCCCGCCTTCCAAACGCTCCAGCGCACCATCGGGCAGGTGACGGCCGACTCGGTGGTGGTGGCGCCCTACTTAGTGCCCGGCCGCACCGACAGCGGCTACTACGCCGATGCGACCGACGCGGTGTACCGCTTCGTCCCGTACCAACTCACCCCCGCCGATCGGAGCCGCATTCACGGCCCCAACGAGCGCATTGCCATAGAGGACTACAAGACGGTCGTCCGCTACTACATGCAGCTCATTCGCAATGCCGAGCAGTTGCCCGCAGACGCAACGACTGAGGCCGCGGAATCGTGACACCTGAGAGCCGCCGTTTTAACCGCATCATTCTTCGCTCCATGCCCGCCGTTTCTGCCCGCCCCGCACGCCTGCTCATCATTCTGCTGCTCGGTATGGCAGGCCTGGGGCCCCCGGCGCACGCTCAGCTCGCCCCGGCGGTAAAGTCGGCCCAGGGGCACATCCAGCGGGCGGTGCAGGACACCATCCACGGCACGGCCTATAGCGGCGCCCACTGGGGGATTGAGGTGAGGAACCTGCGCACCGGCCGCCGCCTGTTCGGCCACAACCCTCGGTTCCTCTTTACCCCCGCCTCCAACGTCAAGCTCCTCACCGCGGTCGCGGCGCTCCGACGCCTCGGGCCCACCTTCCGCTACGACACAGGGCTCTACGTGGATGGTCCCGTGCGCAATGGCGTACTGCAGGGCAATCTCATCGTGCGTGGCCGCGGCGATCCTACGCTCGGCGGCTACCGGCAGCGCGAAGACCCTACGGTCGTCTTCCGGAATTGGGCCGATTCGCTTCGGGCCGCGGGCATTACCCGCATTGCAGGCGACATCATTGGCGACGACGATCCCTTCAGCGACGTGCCGCTGGGAGAGGGGTGGAGCTGGAACGATGTCCCGTACGCCTATGCCGCCGAGAGCAACGGGCTCGTGTTCAACCGGAATACGATTGACCTGACGGTTCGGGGACGAGAGGTTGGGGCCCCGGGGACGATCAGTTGGGTCCCCTTCGAGACCGACTTCGTGCGTGTCCGCAACCAGAGCCGGACCGTGCCGCGAGACTCGGCGTCGGAGGAGGAATACGATCGCCCCTTTGGGCAGAACCGGTTTACGGTACGCTCGCGCCTCCACCCGAACGAGATTCAGGAAGAGTCCCTCTCGATCACCGAGCCTACGCGCTACTTCACCCACACGCTGCGGGCAGTGCTACAAGAGGAGGGCATCGCCGTGGCGGGGCAGGGCGTAGACGTAGACCAGATGCCCATCGCCCCCACCTACGCGGCAGACACGGTGCGACGCGTGGCGACCTATCGCTCGCCGCCCCTCCGCCAAATTGTGCGCACCATGAACCACGAAAGCGAAAACCTCTACGCCGAGCAGCTGCTCCGCACACTCGCCGTCGTAAACCGCCCCGATACGACCGGGGAGGAGCTTACGGTTGGGTCGGCGGCCCTCGGCGCCCTGGCGGTCAAGACCGAGCTGGCAGCAATGGACGTGGATACGAGTCGGGTGCAGCTAGTGGATGGGTCGGGTCTCTCCCGGAAGAACTACCTGCGCCCGCAGGCCCTGACGCGGGTGTTGGCGCACATGTGGACCGATGCCTCGTCTGCCCAGCGCACCGCGTTTGTCGAGTCGCTGCCGCGGGGGGGAGAAGAGGGAACTCTCGAATACCGCTACGCGAACGGGGCCCCTGCTCGCGGCAATGTCCGCGCCAAAACCGGGACGCTCTCCAGCGTGAGCGCCCTCAGCGGCTATGTGACCACCGCGCAGGGCACGCCGCTTTCCTTCGTCATCGTCTCCAACCACCACATGGCGGAGAGCGATGAGGTACGGGTGGCCCAGGACGCAATCGTGAATGCGCTGGCACGGCTGTCGATCTAGTGCGCAGCGTGTCTTTTGCGGAACCCCCTCCGCAGCGTACACTTCACCTCAGCCGAAGAGCAGCTGCACCACGTACACCGAGGCCAGAAAGCCCACGAAGTCGGCAAACAAGCCGGCGGGGACGGCGTGGCGGGTGTCGCGGATGTTGACGGCCCCGAAGTAGACAGCGATCACGTAGAAGGTGGTCTCAGTGGAGCCGAACATCGTTGCGGCCATCTTTACCACCAGCGAGTCCTCGCCGTATTGGTTGATCATGTCGGCCACGAGGCCGGCCGAGCCCGAGCCGGTGAGGGGGCGCACGATGCCCATTGGCAATACCTCGGCCGGGACGCCGATCATTCCCAGGACCGGGTCGAGGGCGTTGACCAGGTAGTCCATGGCGCCGGACGCCCGAAACATCCCGATGGCGAAGAGGATGGCGATGAGGTACGGAATGATCGTCACGGCCACGTCGAATCCTTCCTTGGCCCCCTCCACGAATACCTCGTAGACGCGCACGCCTTTGATGAGGCCGTAGAGTGGAAAGCCTACGATGAGGGTGGGGAGTACGAAGGCCGACAGGACGCTGACGACCGAGCGGATGGTTTCAATCATAGCAGCACGAACAATGAACGTAGCGGCGGCGAAGAACGACGATTACGCAGACGGAGTCTCGGACGCGTCGTCGCTGCGGTGTGGAGACGTCGCGCGGAAGTACGGCACGCGGTGCAGAGCCAAGGTGCCTAGAATGCCAGCGATGGTGGAGAAGAGCGTGGCCAGCGTGATGGAGAAGAACAGCTGGTTGATCTGCAGGCCCATGATGGCCACCAGGAGCGATGGCGGCACGAGCTGCACGCTGGAGGTATTCAGGGCCAGCAGCATCACCATGTCGTCGGTTGCGGTGTCGTCCGACGGGTTGAGGTCCTGAAGGTCCTCCATGGCCTTGATGCCGAGGGGCGTGGCGGCGTTGCCGAGGCCGAACACGTTGGCCAGCAGGTTGAGACTGATGTTGGCGAGGGCCGGATGATCACGGGGCACGTTGGGGAACAGCGGGTTCAAGAGGGGCTGAACGATTCCCGTCAGCGCCTCAATGAGTCCGGCTTCCTCACCGATTTTGACCAGCCCCAGCATGAGGCCGAGGATTCCGATGAGGCTGAGGGCGAGCGAGGCGGCCGTCTCGGCGAAGTTGAGGGCGGCCTGTGCGATGTTGCGCAGCTTTCGGAAGCGGACGGGCTCAAATTGCACGGCGGCCCGGAGCTGCTCGGTGCCGGGAGAGGCCGTAAGGGACGACAGAGTGCCCCGCAGTGCTGGGTTGTCGTCGGTGGCATGGTAGGACTGGATGGTGGCCAGCGGCTCGGGGAGGTCGGCGTCCGTCGAAAACTCTATCTTCCTCCCCTCTCGAGTCTGCACCAGCGTGCCGGAGTAGGTCCCCTCTGGGACCGCGTCCCCACCATACATCTGAGCGTAGGGGGTCGAGTCGATCCGGATCCTTACGGGCTGGCGTCGCGCATCCGGCGCGTAGCCCTCGTCAATTTCCAGGGCCACAGGAAGGGGCGTGTCGTTCCGGAACCGGTTCTCCACCAGTTCCTGAGTGTCCACGGTGAGGGCGAAGAGCAGGCTCCCGATGATGAGCCCGCTCCAGATATAGTTGAGCATGGGAGGCGGGGTCGCTTCGCAGGGACGACGCCCCACATCATACGGACTGCCGGTCGAAAGAAAAACGAGCGGGACGGACGGCGAAAAATGCCGGCGCGTGTCTCGTGAACAAGGTGGGGCAGCCCCAAAGGAGGGAGGAACACTCCGCAAAAATCTGGGGTTGCAGGCCGGAGTGTCATCCCATGGTTCAGTCCCCAATCCACGTGCCCGACCCTTCGACCCCTCCGCCTGCCCTCGAAGCCCCGCCTCGCGTCGTCTTCAAGTTTGGGGGCACCAGCGTCGGGCAGCCGGAGCGATTCGAGACGGTGATCTCGATTCTGCGGGAGGCCGCCGCCACGGGGCCGGTGGTGGCCATTGTGTCGGCCCTCTCGGAAGTCTCGCGGCAACTGTCGGCGGCCGTAGAGAAGGTCGCGACCCAGACCGATGGGGAAGGGGTGGGGAAGTCGGTGATTGATACGCTTCGGACCCGCCACCGCCACCAGGCCGCGACGGTCCTCAGTCCGAAGCGACAGGATGCGTACACTGCGGTGCTCGACGAGCGCCTCGAGGCCCTACGGCAACGCTTCACCGAGGTCGAGCAGTCCGGGTTTACACCGGCCGCCCGCGACGCTGTGTTGGCCACGGGCGAGCAACTCGCTGTGCCCATGGTGGCCCTCGCGCTGCGCGATGCAGGCCTCCAGGCCCCGCACTGCCACGCCACGCATCTGGTGGTGACCGACGACACCCACGGGGCGGCCACCGTGAATCGGGCCGCCACAGCCCAGCGGGTCCGTGACTGGTATCAGGGCCTCGCCCCGGAGGCCGTGCCGGTCGTGGCCGGCTTCGTTGGGGCCACGGCGAACGGCACGACGACCACACTTGGATTCGAGGGGAGTGACTACTCGGCTGCCCTGTTTGCGCGCATCCTGGACGCGCAGTGTCTGACCCGCTACACGGATGTGGACGGCCTCTACACGGCCGATCCTTCGGCCCACGCCGACGCCCAGCGGCTCGATTGCTTGTCGATGGAGGAAGCCTTCGCGATGACCGAGTCGGGGGATCTCGGCATGCACCCGAAGACCCTCCGCCCCCTCGTAGACGCCGACATCCCAATGCAGGTGCGCTCGATTCTCCACCCCGATCGGCCGGGGACCCACATTCTTCCGGCCGGCGTTTCGTCTGAGGCGCTCTGGCCCGCCCCCTAAGGCCAGCGTCCCCTCCTGCCCCCAATCCCCCTTCCCGATGCCCGACTCGCCACTCCGCGTCGTGCAGTACGGCCTCGGCCCCATCGGTCAGGCCGTCACCCGTACCGTGCGCGCTAAGCCCGATGCCCTCACGCTCGTCGGCGCCATCGACATCGCTCCCGACAAGGTGGGCCGCGACGTGGCCGACGTGGCCGGCATGGACCAGGAAACCGGCATTCAGGTGTCCGATGATCCCGACACGGTCCTGGCCGACACCGACCCGGACGTGGTGCTCCACACCACCACCTCGTTCCTGGACGATGTGGCCCAGCAGCTAGAGCGGTGCGCCCGTGCCGGGAGCCACGTAATCTCCTCGACCGAGGAACTGTCGTTTCCCCATGAGCGGGCGCCCGAAACGGCCAGCCGGATCGACCAGGTCGCCCGAGAAGAGGGCATCGTGATTGTTGGGACCGGGGTGAATCCGGGCTACGCTATGGACACACTGCCGCTGGCGGTGACGGGGGGCTGTACGGAGGTGAAGGCGATCCGGGTCGAGCGCGTGGTCGATGCTGGGGCTCGCCGTGCACCGCTGCAGAAGAAGGTGGGGGCGGGACTTTCCGTCGAGGCGTTCGAGGAAAAAGCTGCGGGCGGTACGATCGGGCACGTCGGTCTCCGTGAGTCGCTGCAGATGGTGGCCGACGGGCTTGGGTGGCCCGTCGACCGCATCGAGGAAGACCTGCATCCTGTGACCGCTGAGACGCCGGTTGACACCGGTGTCCGAAGCGTGGCGGCGGGCGAGGTTGCTGGCATCCACCAGACCGCTATCGGCATCGTTGCGGGCGCGTCCCGCCTCAGCCTCGATCTAAAAATGTACGTAGGAGCGGAGGCGTCCTCCGACGCCGTGGAGGTGGACGCCTCGCCGCCGATTGACCTCCGCGTGCACGGAGGAGTTTTCGGGGACACGGCCACCGTGGGCATGTTGGTGAATACCGTACCGCTGGCCGCCGCGGCCGCACCGGGACTGCGCACCATGGCCGAGTTGCCCGTCCCCCGTGCATTTGCGACGAGGCCGAGCACCGCTTCGGCCGCCACTTTCTAACGAGAGCCCCGCGCCGTACACCACCGTACGTGACGGCTCTACTCCCTGACATTCCTCGCTCCCGTGGAGGTTCTGCACCGCGACAAATACCTGCTGGCCATCAACAAGCCGCCAGGGCTTTTGGCACAGCCCGATCACACCGGCGCCCCGGACGTGGTGACGCGCGGGAAGCGCCTATTGAGCGAGACGACCGACGCCCCCTTTCTCGGGCTCGTCCACCGGCTCGACCGGCCCACGTCGGGCATCATGGTGCTGGCGCGAACCTCGGAGGCGGCCGCGACCCTGTCGCAACAGTTCCGGGAGCGCACTGTCGAGAAGCGGTACCTGGCGCTGGTGGAGGGCACGCTGCGCGGCCTCGGCACGTGGACCGACTACATCGCCAAACCCGGCCGTACGCCCCGTCTGGTGGACCCGGACCATGCGAAGGGCAAGCGGGCCGCACTCGACTGGCAGGTGCTGGCAACGGGCGAAGACCGTACCCTACTGCAGGTTGAACTCAAAACTGGCCGTCCCCACCAGATTCGTCTTCAGGCCACCAGTCGGGGGCATCCCGTGGTGGGCGACCAGCGGTACGGCGCCGCGTCGACGCTGGAGAGGCGTGCACTGGCCCTGCATCACGCCCTACTGCGCGTCGAGCATCCCGCCGACCCTCGGCGGATCACCGTCTCCGCCGGGCCGCCTGCGCTCTGGTCGGCGGTGCTGACCGACACGATGCACGCGGCCATCGAACGGATGCTGCGCCACGCCTGATCAATCTGGGGAGAGCGGGGAGAAAACGAAATGAGTCTGGGAGACTGAACGGCTCGCAGTAGCGGTTCGTATCAGCCTTCCACCCGTTCGTTGTTCAGAAAACCAAACTCACTAGACCGCCCATGGGCGACGACTTCGAGCGTCTTGAAACCCTCCATGAGAACCCGCGCGACGACATTCCGATGGCCCACCGCATGAAGCGGTTCGTCGAGGCCCTCCAGATCCGCATCACTCGCGCCTTCGATGATCTCGACGACGGGGCCTCATTCCGGGTCGATCGCTGGTCACGCGAGGAAGGAGGTGGTGGGATCACGGCGGTCATTGAAGGGGGAGATGTTTTTGAGAAAGGAGGTGTGAACACGTCGGCCGTGCACGGCATGCTACCGGAACGCATGGCACACGAGTTTGGGGTGGACGAGGCTCCGTTCTACGCCACTGGTCTCTCGCTTGTCATCCACCCTCGGTCCCCGCACGTCCCCACCGTCCACGCCAACTTCCGGTACTTTGCTCTTGGCGATGACCTCATGGAACCCACAGGGCAGTGGTTTGGTGGGGGGGCCGACCTGACGCCCTACTACCCGCGCCTGAGCGATACCCAGCACTTTCATCGGGTCTGGAAAGAGGTCTGTGATCGGCACGAGGTCGCCGACTACGACGCATTCAAGCAGGAGTGTGACGACTACTTCTATCTCGATCATCGCGACGAGGCCCGAGGCGTCGGTGGGATTTTTTACGACTACTTGGAGGAAGATCCGGAGGGGCTGTTTTTCTTCACCCGCGAGGCGGGACGAGCCTTTCTGGAATCGTATATTCCCATCGTGAAGCGGCGGAAGGAAATCTCCTACGGTGAGCGGGAGAAGGCTTATCAGCGAATCCGGCGCGGGCGATACGTGGAGTTCAATCTGGTATACGATCGCGGGACCAAGTTTGGGTTGGAGTCCGACGGCCGGACCGAGAGCATTCTCATGAGCATGCCGCCGCAAGTTCAATGGCCGTACGACTTTACGCCCGAGTCGGGGACACCCGAGGCCAATGCGCAGTGGTACTTTGCGGCCCGAGACTGGCTCGAACTCACCGAAGAAGAGGTCCCGGATGGAACGGAATGAGGCCCTGCTGAGAGGGGGTTTTAGGGGAAAGTTCAACGCGGTTCAGGAACGGGATAGCGGGGGGCGTCGCACAATTTTACCCCGCCTCCTCTAAGCTGTACTTCTGCGTCGAGCCCCGCTTGGCCTCGTATGAGTCCTCTCGACTTTCTCCGTGCCTACGATCCCGACCGCCAGGCCCTCCTGGATGGTGCTCTTCCGGCATCGCCCCTACGGATCGAGGACGGAGACTGCGTGGGGGTCGTCCTGTTTAATCTTGGGGGACCGGCCTCTCTGGACGAGGTTGAGCCGTTTCTGTACAATCTGTTGATGGACCCGGCCCTCCTCGACGTCCCTGTTGGCGGTCGCCTTCGTCATTGGCTGGCCAAATCGGTGGCGCGCCTGCGTGCCGGCACGCTGCGGCAGGAGTACGAGATGATTGGCGGGGGGGCTCCCGTCACGCGCCTCGCGCGCGAACAAGCGGAGGCACTAGAAGGGCACTTGAACGCCCGGTACGGCGAGCCGATCGGGGCTCGGTTCCGTACCTTTCCGGCCATGCGGTACGGGCAGCCGTCCATCGAGACGGCGGCTTCAAGGATGGCGGCGGACGGGGTGGACAAGGTCGTGTTGCTGCCGTCTTATCCCCAGTATTCAACCGCTACCACCGGCTCTGCCTTTGCGTACTGGATGGCCCTGGCCGACGCTGCAGAGCGCCCGTCCTGGCCCACGACGGCGGTGCAGGAATACGCGGCCAATCCGAAGTACCTGCAGGCCGTATCGGAGCGGATTGATGAGGCGCTGCAGCGGTTTCCGCAAGATGTTCGCGACGAGGCGGTGCTCGTTTTCAGTGCCCACGATACGGCCCTTAGGGCGCGTAGCATGCAGTCGGATCCATACTGCTGTCACGTGCACTCGACGGTAGAGCAGGTCATGCGCCTGCGGGGGCGTGACCGTCCCTTCTATACGGCGTTCCAAAGCCTGATAGGACCGAACCGTTGGCTCTCGCCTGCCACCCCCACTCTTCTCGAGACCCTCGCCGAGCAGGGACGCCGCTCGGTGCTGGTCGTGCCCATCAGCTTTGTGACCGACCACGTGAACACCACCTACGAGCTCGATATCGCGGCACGGGCCGAGGCTGAGCGACGGGGCGTGGAGCACTTTGAAGTCACGGCGGGCCTCAACACGCACCCGCTCTTCATCGAAGCACTCGGGGAAGCTACCATCGCGCAACTTGACCTATCGGTCGACGTAGACCAGGCGCGGCGAGACCAGGACGGACAGCCACCGGCCTATCCGCTTCGTTCCCTCCAGGAGCTGCCCCGGCACGACCTGAACGGGTCGTCCGCCCAGTGTCCCACCTGTGGGCGCACAACCGGTGCACGGCAGTGGGCCCGCCCCGATGGCCGCGAACCGAACGTGTCGACCGAGCGCCCAGCCGCCCCCCCGAACGACCCGTCCGGTCCGGCTCCCGACGCCCGATCCCGAAAACGCTCCTAGTCTACAGGCTGGGTGTCCTCAGGCATATTTCCAGCCCGACCGATTCCCCCATGAGCACAACTTGGCCGACCGACACCCCCTCCGATTCGCTCTTGCGAACGCTGGCGTCGGTTCCCGTATCGACGCCGGTCCTTGATCTAGGCTGCGGCCCGGGCCACCACGCCGAGGCCCTGCTGCGGCTCGGATTCCCCATGCACGCCACCGACCCGCGCCCTGAGGCGGTCGACGCCACACGGGCCGTCGTACGCGATCTGGTCGACGACGAAACGGCCCAGTCCTGCGTGCGTCAGGCCTCGCTCGAGGCCCTCGATGCCATCGACGCCACCTTCGACTGGGTGATTGCCGATCGCACTGAGGCGTATCTCGATACGAAGGCCGATCTACAGGCGCTCATGGCGCAGGCCCGCACGCTCCTTGCGCCCGGTGGGTGGCTCTACCTCACCGTGCCTGCCGCACCGGAGGCCAACACGGCGACCGATGGGGAAAGAGAGGGCTTCGACGATGTTGCAATTCTCTTCACACCTTCGGACCTAGAGGCGCCCGCACTTGATAGCAGTTATATGGAGTCTCAGTCCCCAGCGCGCGTCGACGAACACGGAGAGGTCCGTCTGCACGGGTTGTATCGACGCGTGAAGGAATCGCCCCTCCGCTGACTCCTCCGGTGGGCGAGCCCACCCTGGTCGAGAATACATCCCACGGATTCGACGATATACTCATGGACGTTGCTCCCTCTGACCTCGCACTCCAGCACAGCCGACGCTTCTACGAACGCGCCCAGCACACCATTCCAGGAGGGGTGAACTCGCCCGCCCGCGCTTTCGACAGTGTGGGCGGCACGCCCCTCTTCATTGAGAGTGGAGAGGGGGCGTATCTCCAAGACAGCGACGACAATGAGTACCTCGACTACGTCGGTTCTTGGGGCCCCATGATCTTTGGCCACGCCCATCCCGACGTGGTGGAGGCCGTGCAGGACCAGGCGGAGAAGTCTACGTCCTTCGGGGCCCCTACGGAGATCGAAATTGAAGTGGCCGAACTGGTCTGCGATCTCGTGCCCTCCGTCGAGAAGGTGCGCATGGTAAATTCCGGTACGGAGGCCACCATGAGTGCTGCCCGCCTTGCCCGCGGCTACACCGGGCGCGACAAGATTATCAAGTTCGAGGGCAACTACCACGGGCACGGCGACTTCTTCCTCATCGCGGCGGGGAGCGGTGCCATGACACTCGGTGAGCCGGACTCGCCGGGTGTGACGAAAGGGAATGCCAAGGACACGCTGCTGGCTCGCTACAACGATCTCGACCACGTCCGGCACCTGGTGGAGGCCAACGACGACGAGGTGGCCTGTATCATCGTGGAGCCGATTGCGGGCAACATGGGGTGCATCCCCCCGGAGCCCGGGTTCCTGGAGGGACTCCGCGAGCTCTGCGATGCCCACGACATCGTTCTTATCTTCGACGAGGTGATGACGGGCTTTCGGGTCGCCCCGGGCGGCGCGCAGGAACGATTCGGCGTGATCCCCGATCTTACCTGCCTCGGCAAAATCATCGGCGGCGGTCTCCCGGTGGGGGCCTACGGTGGGCGGAAAGAGATCATGGATTACGTCTCGCCCACGGGCCCGGTCTATCAGGCTGGGACCCTGAGCGGTAATCCGCTGGCCATGCGAGCGGGGCACGCTATTCTCTCGAAAATTGCGGCAGAGAAAGACCACATCTACGACCGGTTGGAAGACTACGCCGAGGCGCTCCAACGTGGTACAGAACACAACCTCGACGCGCTGGGACTCGACTACACGACCCATCAGGTGGGCGCCATGGGGAGTCTCTTCTTCACCGACCAGGAGGTCGTGGACCAGGAGACAGCACAGACGGCCGACACTGATCGATACGCGGCCTACTTTCACGCCATGCTGGAGGAGGGAATTTACCTGCCTCCGTCTCAGTTCGAGGCCATGTTTTTTGGCACCTGCCACGGGGAGGAGCAGCTCGACAAGACTCTGGAAACCCAGCGCCGGGTTCTGCGGCGTGTGCACTCGTAGGGCCCTTCTAGTGTGAGCATGGCGAGGCCTCACCGTGCTCCCCTATCCCGGCCGGTTCCGTCCAAGCTGGGTCTAGCTCCCGTCCCGCTCCATGACTCCGAAGAATGGCTTCCAATTCCTCCGCGCCTGAAATGCTCTTTGGGGTCGACCGCCGCGTCTTGGCGCTCGCCCTGGCCCGCATGGCGGACGCTGTAGGGAACTCGTTCCTTATTATCGTGCTGCCCCTCTACGTGGCCAGCGACGCAGTGGGTGGGGCTGTGTTTGGGCTGCCCTCCTCGATGGTGGCAGGCGTGGTGCTAGCCGTTTTTGGGATTGCGAGCAGCATTGCGCAGCCGCTGGCCGGCCGCTTTTCCGACCGGGTGGGACGCCGCAAGGTGTTCGTGCTGGGTGGGCTTGTGGCGCTGGGGATCGTGAACCTGACATTTGTCGGGGCCACGGCCTACTGGCACCTATTCGTCCTGCGCATTCTGCAGGGACTTGCCGCGGCATTTACCATCACTGCGAGTCTCGCCATTGTGAACGAGATGAGCGAACCGGGGAGTCGGGGCGGCAATATGGGGGTTTACAACTCCTTCCGCCTCATTGGCTTCGGCGCCGGGCCCCTCTTGGCCAGTGCACTGCTCGAACTAGGGCCGTTTTCGCTACCAGGGGGCGTCCACGTCACGGGGTTTGAGGCAACCTTTGGCGTAGCGGCCGGGACGGCGATTCTGGGCACTGGGCTCGTGGCCTTGCTGGTGCAAGACCCCGACGGCACCGCTCCCACCTCACGCCGACTGGCACTGCGTCTTTGGGACCGAGCCGGACGCGGCCTGGACACCATCTTTACGCTCGGCGTGGCCACCCTCGTCATGGCGACGTGCCTGGCGCTCCTGTCCGCCATCGAGCCCGAGGTGAACGCGCGGTTGGGGCAGGGACCGTTTCTGTTCGCCGTCGAGTTTGTGGCGCTCATCGCCGTTTTGGCGGCGTTGCAACCGCTCGTGGGCCGCGCCAGCGATGACTGGGGACGCAAGCCGTTCATCGTGATCGGCCTCTTGGCGCTGATCCCCACCACCTTGCTTCAGGGACTGGTCGAGGCGCCCTGGCAAATGGTCGGGGCCCGAATGCTGCAGGGCGCCGCTGGCGCTCTCATCTTTGCCCCAGCCCTCGCACTCGCCGGCGATCGCACCGCCCGGGGGCAGTCGGGGGCCCAACTCGCCGTGCTTACCGTGTCGTTCGGGCTCGGCATCGCGGCGGGTCAGCTCACCGCGGGCTTCTTTGTGCAATACGCCTTCGTCGTCCCGTTCGCGATTGGGAGCGGGCTTGCGGCGGGGGCGGCCTTGCTGGTGGGAACGCAGGTGAGAGAGCGGGAGGATACGCCCGAACCGGCGACGGACATCGCCTAGCAAGACCGGACGTGCAGGGGGGCGAGGAGCAGGGCCATCACGATGCAAAAAGCCCGTCCCGGAGCGATAACCCCGAGACGGGCCCGAATGCCACGGGGTACCGTAGATTATTCGTTCGTCTCTTCTTCTTTGCTCTGCAGAAGAAGGTCCTTCAGTTTCTCGAACTCCTCCCGTTCAAAAGACAAGCTGTATTTTCCAGGCTCCTCCTCATCGCCCACCTCCGTGAGCGGCTCGACGTCCGAATTCTGAACGACATCGATGAAGTCTTCGGGGGCCATCTCAAAGGCACCGGCGAAGTCCTCCGCCGTAGCGGCGTAAATGCCCCCGTACGATTTGATTTCACCGGTCGAGAAGTCTTCGGCGTCCTGGGGCTTAAAGCTAACTCCACGCATGTTGGGGGGTGGGTTTGTTGAGGTCGAGGCAAGCATGTACCGCAACTCTCCGGTATTTCCGGCGCACAAAAAAGTTCCTACACACGAGTTTGCTCATCTCTGGTTCGGCCCTTCTCTTTGCACTTGCCCGCGAAGCCCCTTCGTGGATTGCCGCCGGCTGCTGCGGTTCACATTTTATCGCAGGGCCTTTACATTTAGAACAGCTCATCTTCATCACTGACCGCAGACGCCTATGCTCTCGATCCGCCGGATTCTCTGGCCCACGGACTTCTCCACCGGCGCCGCTCAGGCGTTCCCGTACGCCGCGGCGCTTGCGTCCTGGCACGAGGCCGAACTTCACGTGCTTAACGTCAAGGAGGGGGGGCACCCCTCCGCGACCGGCATGGATACGTCATTTCCCGTTTCCCAAGATACGCTCCAAGAGCTGTTGGCCGCGGAGGGCGATCCGCCGCAGCACGTGGATTTGGACGCTCTCACTATCGCACAGGAGCAGCGCGAGGGGGGGGCGCCGCCAGAAACCATTGTGGCGTACGCCGACGATTACGACATCGATCTCATTGTGGCCGGCACGCACGGCCGACGCGGCCTACAGCGTCTTCTCATCGGCAGTGTCGCGGAAGAGGTGCTCCGCACGGCGTCGTGCCCGGTGCTGACAGTACGGGGCGAAGAGGGGGTGGCGCCGGCCTGGGCCGTCCGAAACATCCTGGTGCCCATCGACTTCTCGGACGCTTCGCTGGAGGCACTCCGCCACGCCAAAGAGTTGGCTCTCACCTACGGGGCACAAATCACGCTCCTTCACGCCGTGGAGGAGGTGGTGTATCCGTCCGCCTACGGCATCGAACCAGCGAACATGCCCGGACCGCAGGTGATCGATCGCGTGGAGGAGAACCTGGCCGAGCTTGCACGTACCGAGTTAGGATACGAGCACATCGTCGTGCAGGCCAGCGTCGGGTACGCGCCTTCCACCATTCTCGACTACGCCAACAGCCATGAGGTGGACCTCGTCGTGATTGCCACCCACGGCCGAACAGGCCTCGAACGCATGCTTCTGGGCAGCGTGGCAGAGCGGATCGTGCGTCGGTCGCCGGCCCCTGTGTTCGTCGTAAAGTCGTTCGGCAAATCACTGCTCCCGGACGCCGCCGAGAACGCGTCGTAGTCCCGTCGTTCATCCGCGACTGCCCACCGATTTGCCTATCCCGGTATGACCCCACAACACATTCTTGTTCCCACCGATTTTTCTGTGCATGCCGACGCGGCGCTGAGCCACGCCCTCTCGTTGGCCAACCGGTACGAGGCCACGCTTCATCTCCTGCACGTCGTCAACGATCCGGGGGCGGGCTGGTACGGCCTCGGGGACGCGGAGGTGCAAATAGATCGGCTAAAATCCCAGGCCGAATCGGAGGCTCGGGAGCGACTGGAGGGAATGGCCCGTGCGACCGAAGCGCCCGAGGTGCGCACCACCGTCGTGCAGCGGGTGCACCTCGATGTGGCCGACGCCATTGAGGAGTATGTGGATAGCCACGAAATTGACCTCACCGTGACGGGCACCCACGGGCGGCAGGGCCTGGGACGGCTGGTCCTGGGCAGTGTGGCCAACGCCCTCATCCGCCGTGCGGCGTGTCCGGTCATGACGGTTCGGGACTCGGAGAATGAGGGCGACTCGCCGCCAACTGTGGCGTACGAGGAGATCCTCGCGCCCATCGATTTCTCGGAGCATTCTCGGCGCGCCCTACATGCGGCCAAGGACATTGCCGGGCAGTATGGGGCCACCCGCCACTTGCTCTTCGTGGCGGAAAAACGTGTACTTCCCACCTTTAGTGACACTGGCATTCCGGGGGTTGGGGTGGTCGAGATGGATCCCGAGATTGTAGAAAACGCCGGCGCGGCCCTCGAAGCATTCGACGACAAGGTGAGTGGCCCGTCCGGAAAACGGGCCTGTCATGTGGAGAAGGGGGAAGTGGCCGGGAGCATCGTGGATTTTGCGGCGACGAACGCCGTGGATCTTATCGTCATGGCTACGCGTGGGCTCACGGGCATCGACCGATTTGTGCTCGGCAGCAATACCGAGCGCGTGGTGCGCAAGGCCCCATGTCCCGTGCTCACTGTGCCGCCTATTTCCGGAGAAGACGGCGACGAATAAGGGCCTCGTTCGCTGACTCCACGACGTCTCACTTCTACGCCCCATGCTTTCCGATGACCGCATCGACACCCTCAAATCCGCCGTTCAGGATTGCGACGCGGCCCGCGAGCAACTTGAGGAGGCGCTCGACACCGCGGCGGCGCACGACGGCGACGCCAAAGCCGACACGTCGGTCCTGAAACCGGTGGGGACCGCCCTTGCGGACTGGCGCGATGCGCAGCGGCGCTTCATGAACGCCGTGGACGGATCGGGGGCCCCGGACCCGGCCACGGCCGCTCTTCTCCTGAAAACCAATCACGGCGTGGACGCGACGAATGCGCGGTGCGGCCTTCCCGGCACAGACGTAGACGGAGCCGATCAGCCGTCGGGGTTGGATCTGAGTGGCGGGCGCGGAAGTGTGCTCACCACTGTTGCCACGGAGTACCTCTAACGAATACTAGCCTAAGGCCCGATGAGCGATCTCGACATTCCGAAGGAGGCCTACGACCAAATCAAGAAGGCCATTGAAAGTGACGAGAGCCCGGTGGGCATTGACGCCCAAAAGGCGCACGTTATGATCCTACACAAGTTGATTGAGATGGAACGGCGACTCGATCGGCTTGAAGCCCGGCTCGACGATTAGCTGGAGGCGTGCGTAGGCCGTGCCTCAGATGCGCAGCGCATCACGGAGGGCCTTGGCGGCCTCACCCGCCGCCTCGGCGTAGTCCGGGCCGTCCGAGGCGTAGAGGATGCTGCGGCTGGAATTGACCATTACGGGCCCGTCTTCGGTCGCGGCTGCGTCCATGACCGCCCCGGGATCGCCGCCCTGTGCCCCTACGCCTGGTATCAAGAAGGGGAGGGTGGGCGCGTCGGTACGGAGGTCGTTCAGGGCGTCGGGTGCGGTAGCCCCCACCACGAGTCCAGCCTCGCCGTCCGTTCCGTCTGCCCACTCACTTGCCTTCTGGGCCACGTGACGGTAGAGCGGCGTCCCGTCGCAGGCACATGCCTCCTGCAGGTCCGCGGCCCCGTCGTTCGACGTACGCGTGAGGACGAAAGTGCACGTGTCTTCGTGGGCCAAGAAGGGCGCTACGCTGTCGTTGCCCAGGTAGGGCGACACCGTGCAGGCGTCGAGTCCCAGGGCATCGTAGAGGGCCTGAGCATAGAAGCGGCTGGAGTGTCCGGTGTCGCCCCGCTTGGCATCGCCGATGATGAGGCAGTTGTCCGGCACGAGGGACAAGAGCTGATCGAGGACAGTGAGACCCGCTGGCCCCAGCGCCTCAAAGAACGCGAAGTTGGGCTTGAAGGCGCAGGCGTAGGGGGCCGTCGCCTCGATGACGGAGGAGCAGAAGGCGCGTACGGCGTCGGTGCGGAGGCGCCCGTCCTGAAGGCTGGCAGGAAAGCGGGTGGGCACAGGGTCGAGCCCCACACAGACGACCGTGTCCTTGCTGGACTGAATCTGTTGGAGACGACAGGAAAAAGAGTCGGGCATACTGGGGGAGAGGAGGGCAGGGATCAAAGAGATCCGTGGCGGAGCCTTCAAACGTACCGGACCCACCGTTCAGCTGCAAATCCCGGCCGAGATGGGAGCCCCATGCCATGGCCAATTGGAGGCCGGACGAAAGCAGGTGACGGCGTAGCGAATTCTGTGGGAAGCGGCGGGCACGCGGAACTGAGTTGGTCTATTTTGCCTACAAGAAATCGCCGTTGTCGGAAGCCCTTCCAACGGCACACGGCCCGCGCTCGTCCGTTTGTATCCCTAGTCGAATTCCAGATCGTCCAGGAGCAGCCGCGCTTCTCTCCGCGGCCTAAGCATTTCACGTTCCCCGTCCACAAACTGCACGCACAGTACGATGGCAGATCGAGGTCTCAGTGATATCAAGGGGGTCTCTAAGGAAGACAAGAAGATGATCGAGAACATCGAGACCATGATGGGTCCTGAGCCCGAGGACATGGGGTTCATGAAGAACGCCTTCTGGGGACGTCTTCGGGAAGACCTGATTTTTCCATACCCCGAGGAGGGAGAGGAGGAGCGCGAGAAATGTGATGCGCTGCTCGAAGAGCTCGAAGAATACCTCGAGAATGAGCATCCTCGCGTCGAGATCGACCAGGAGCAGTACATTCCGCAGTCGGTCATCGACCGCCTGTTCGACATGGGCGTGATGGGAATGATCATCCCGGAGGAGTATGGAGGCCTCGGGCTGGGCGTGACCAGCTACAACCGCGTGCTGGAGATGATTGGACGCTACTGCGCCTCGACCGCCGTCATGGTATCGGCACACCAGTCGATTGGGTGCAAGGCGCTCGTCATGTTCGGCACCGACGAGCAGAAGGAGCAGTACCTGCCCATGGTGGCGCAAGAGAAGCTGAGTGCGTTCTGCCTGTCGGAACCGAACGTGGGGTCCGACGCCGCGGCGCAGGAGTCCTTCTCGGTGAAGACGGAGGAGGGGGACTACATCCTGAACGGGGAGAAAAAGTGGTCGACGTCTGGCGCCATGAGCGGGCTCTTTACCGTGATGTGCAAAAACATGGTGCCCAATCCTGACACCGGTGAGCTGGAACAGCAGGGAGTCAATGCCCTCATCGTGACGCCGGACATGGAGGGTGTAGAGGTATTCGAAAACAACCGCGCCAAGACGGGCATCCGGGGGACGTGGCAGGCGCGCTTCCGATTCAACGATGTGCGTGTGCCCCAGGAAAATATACTCCATGAGGAAGGCAAAGGCCTGAAGGTGGCGCTCTCCTGTCTTAACTACGGGCGCTGCACGCTAAGTGCGGGCGTGACCGGTGCCGCCAAGGCCGCCAAGGAACAGGGCATCAAGTGGGCACAGACGCGCTATCAGTTTGAGCGCCCGCTGGCCGACTTTGAGCTCGTCCAGCAGAAAATCGCCCGGATGTCGGCCGTCACCTACGCGATGGACGCTATGCTCTACATGATGACCGGCCTGCTCGATCAGGGCGAGAAGGACATCATGGTGGAGACGGCCATCACCAAGGTCTTCTGTTCCGAGTATGGCTGGCAGGTGATCGACGAGGCCATGCAGGTAATGGGCGGAGAAGGGTACATGACCGAGCACGAGCTGGAGCGCTCCTGGCGCGACAACCGGATCCACAGCATTGTCGAGGGCTCCAACGAGGTTATGCAGTCCTTTATCTTCGCGTACGGCGGGAAGCAGCTGGCCGAGAAGATGGTCTCGATCCAGGAGGCGTTGCTCTGGGACACCGACGAGTCCATTGGCGACAACGTCTCGCGCATCTTCAAGGCCGCCACCACGCCTGCTGTACTGAAGAAGGCCGTACCCATGGGCGCACAGCTGTTCCTGGGACTCAAGCCGAGTGCGCCGGAGATTCGAGGCGTCCACCCGGCCCTTCAGGAGCAGGCCGATACCCTTACGACCCTCATCCAGAAGCACTCTCACTACTTCAAGCTCGTCAGCAAGTGGGAGCGCGAGGACGTGGTGAAGCACCAAGCCCAGCAGGCCCGCGTGGCCGACAATGCGATCTTCCTGTTCGCTCTTGCGTCCTCACTCTCGAAGATGGACGATCAGCTTCGGTCCGGTGAGTACGGCCCCGAGTTCGAGCGCGACCGGGCCGCGTTTGAGTATCTGTTCGACTGGTTCGAGCGCAAGATCTACCAGAATTTCGGTGAGATGCGTCAAAACGCCGACGAGAGCATGCGTGAGGCGGCCGAGGCTGCCCGGGCCTACAACGACACACTGCCCAACGAAGACTTTTACATCCACGAAGGCAGTCCCCTCGGGCGCGACGCCGGGAAGGAGCCCCCCACGGAGCACATTCCACAGTTCGACGGAGAGGGCCAAGATCCCCGAGAGGTAAACCGCAAGCCGGGCGAGACACAGGACCTTGACGTTGACGAAGTAGTGGAGGAGATGACCGGAGAGATGTCCCAGCCCGCGGAACGCGGCGACGGCGCGCCCGAGGAGCCGACACCCGCCTCAGACACCGACAACACCTGAGCATACTCCCACCCGGTCTATCTACTCGTCGTCCCAGAGTTGAGACGTGAGACCGGCCATGATCAGGTAGAGGAGACGATGAAAAGAAATCCCCTCGTGGCCCTCCCTCACGGAGGGCGAATGTTGCGCAGCGTCAGGAGCTCCATGGCGCTGCGCTTTTTCTTTGTCCCTCTGAAAACGCCCAGTCTGGACGAGAAACTCCCTTTTCTTCAAAGTATTGAATATAACGTAACCAAAGTTGCGACCCACCCGGAAGATAGTCGTTCTGAACTTAATTCAGAATCTCAATGGACCAATCTGCCTGTTCGGAGGAGATTCCACATCGGAGTGCGGAATGACACGCAACTTGGGTTAACGTAATGCTCTGACGGACATTCGAACTGTTCGACATGGCGACGAGGGGGGGTTCGAAGGTCGATGTTTCGGGATCCAGGCAGGGCCTTGAGCACCTGCTCCAGAAAGTGGATGTCCAGTTGGACGGCGATCGGCCCTGGGATCCACAGGTGCACGACGATCGGCTCTACGACCGCGTACTGTCCGAGGGGTCTCTCGCCCTGGGGGAGGCCTACATGGACGGCTGGTGGGATTGCCGGCGCCTCGATCAACTGTTCTACCGGGTGCTGCGGGCGCGGCTCGACCAGCAGATTGGATGGTCGTGGTGGATGCTGTGGAGCATCGTGAAGGCCTTTCTTCTGAACCGACAGAGCGCGTCCCGCGCCTACGAGGTCGGAGAAGAGCATTATGACCGGGGCAACGACCTCTTCCGCCACATGCTTGATGACCGGATGATCTATAGTTGTGGCTACTGGCGCCGCGCCAATGCCCTCGATGCTGCCCAAGAGGCCAAGCTCGACCTGATTTGTCGCAAGCTCACACTGGAACCGGGAACGCGTGTCCTCGACATTGGGTGTGGGTGGGGCGGGTTCGCGGAGTACGCCGCGTCGAAATATGGCGTGGAGGTGGTGGGGGTAACCATCTCCGAAGAACAGGTGTCTGCCGCCCGCGACCGGTGTGCCGACCTGCCGGTGCAGATTCGACTTCAAGACTACCGGGACGTTGAAGGGACCTTCGACCGGATCGTGTCCATCGGTATGTTCGAGCACGTGGGGCACAAGAACCACCGCATGTACATGGAGACCGTGCGGGAGCGTCTCGCCACCGATGGCCTCTCAATGCTTCACACCATCGGCAGTGATGCCTCCCACGCCGTCACGGATCCGTGGATCGACAAGTACATCTTTCCCAATGGACTTCTCCCCTCGGCACAGCAGATAACTCAGGCCGCCGAGGGACTTTTCGTCATCGAGGACTGGCACAACTTTGGCCCCGATTACGACCGAACCCTCATGGCATGGGCTCGCAATTTCGAAGAGAGCTGGGAGGTGCTGTCGGATCGCTACAGCGATCGGTTTTTCCGGATGTGGCGTTATTATCTCTACCAGTGCGCGGGGGCGTTTCGGGCACGTCGCAACCAGCTCTGGCAGGTCGTCCTTGCTCCACAGGGGGTAGACGGACGGTACGAAAGCGTCCGGTGACCAGGGGGCTGCTCTACGCCGGGAACGATCGTCCGGAATGCGCAGAGACGGACAAGATGGACGCGTGGTCGAATCGTTCGGGCGACTCGTGAATTGATAGAAGGGCGCCAAGTCGCGACCTCGGCTGGGCCCTGTCGCTTGATCGCTGCTTTGATCCCCGATCGCATGCAAGACCTGTACGTCGTCTATCTCGACCGCCATCACCTGGGAGACGATTTGTTTCTAAAGTCCCTCGCCCAGCACTTTGCGGATGCCGGGACCCAGGGGCCCCCTTGCATTCTGGTACACGGCAGTGGCGAGAAGGTAGAGCGCACGCTCGAGGCCCAGGGATACTTTCCCGATCGAACCGGCGGGGTGCTCGACGTAGAAACGGACGAGCAACGTCGACTGGTAGAACGGGCTGTTCGGGAAGTGAATCAGGACATTGTGGCGGCCCTCACCGACGAGGTGGTTCCCACCGTGGGGATTCAAGGGGTTGATCGCGGCCTGTTTCACCAAGACGCCGACGGAGCGCTCAAGGCAGCGAACGTGGGATGGGTGTCGGCGCTTCTCAAGCAGCACGTGGTGCCCGTTGTCTCAGCTCTCGTGGAGGTGTCGGAGGCAGGCGTCGTGCGGGAGGTTCCGGCCGTGGAGGCAGTGCGGGCGCTTGCGCAGGCACTTGAGGCCTCCTTCGATCCGGTGGTCTGTGTGCTTTCGACCGGCGACGTGCCGGGAGTCTTCGGGGACGAGGAGGAGAGAGAGGAAACAGTTCAGGCCGGTGCTGTCACAGAAGACGATGTGCCGGACCCAGCGGTCATTCGTCGACTGACGGAGGCCAGTCTGCCGGTGTTGGTTACGAATCTTCAGGGGCTGTTGTCGGGGCCCGAAGTCACGGGTACATACGTGAAGGAGTGAGTTCGTTGGATTGAACGGCCCCAACTCTTGAACCTTTTGACAAATTGGAGTCGGAGTGAGGGTGGGGGGCTGTCCCCGTCAGATCCGGCTTGACAGGGGCTGAGGGTCCTATTATGTTCGTGCTGCACGATCGACAGATCACACTCAACCCACACAGGTGACCATATGAGCACGTTTGAAAAACGCTACAGCCAACTGACCGAGACCCTCGATGAGACCGAAGAGGACCTCATGAAGTTCTATGAGAAGGGCAACAAGGCAGCCGGCACCCGCGCCCGGAAAAGCCTCATGCAGCTCAAGAAGCTGTCCCACGAAATCCGTCAGGAAATTCAGGACATCAAGAACAACGAGCTGTAACCTCGTTTTGGAGCCGGTCCGTTGCCTGATTTCCCAACGACACTCTTGAGGGCCTCCTACCTCTTTCAATTGAGTTTCTTCGGATCGGTGCTTCCATGTGCGGAAGAAGCCCTTGCTCTTCGTGGGCAAGGGCTTTTTGCGTTTTGGGGTGTTCCAGGGTCGAACCACGGACTCGGCCCCGCTGTCCCATTTCCTGCAAGCACTTGCTCGGAATCTCCCACGTCTGCATGACAGTCCGCGGCATCTCGTGTTTTCTCGTCGTTCTTTGTGTTGCCTGTGTTGGGGTGGGGCATGCCCAGCCCGATCTCCCGTCGGCCGATCCCACGGAGAGCCCAATCTCGGACACCGCCGACGCGGAGTGGGACACAGCACTTACCGGTAAATTTTCGGCCTCCCAGGCTGCGTACAAGGATTGGCAAGAGGGAGGGCTCAATTCGTTGGCCTTCACGACCATGCTTAATGGGGCCGCCGAGCGGAAAGGAGAGCGGTGGGCGCAGGCATACAAAATGCGCCTCGTGCTCGGATTTTTGGATCAGGAAGGGCGGGAAATCCGAAAATCTGAGGACCTCATTCGCCTGCACTCGGATCTCCAATTTCGAGGAGAGGGGTTTTTCAGGCGCTTCAATCCGACCGTCGCTTTAAACCTCCGAACCCAGTTTGCCTCGGGGTTCGACTATTCCGAGAATCCCTATCCGGGAGATCATCCCAGGGGAGGAGAGGAACCGCCCGTGCAGACCTCTTCCTTCTTCGCCCCCGCCACGATTACCGAGTCGCTTGGCCTGACCTACGAGCCGTTTGGACCCCTTTCGGTGTTGTTGGGGATTGCTTCCAAACAAACAATCGTGGCGGAGCGAGACTTTCGGGTCCTTTACGGCGTTGAAGAAAATCACCTGGTCCGCAACGAGGGTGGAGGGCAACTGGTCGCGACCTTTGACCACGACTTCACTGAGAATATTCGGTATCGGTCGCAGATGGACCTGTTTTTTGCGGCGAGCCAACTCGATGTCCCCCCAGACGTGATTTTTGAAAACGTCGTAAACCTCGAGGTGAACAGCTGGCTCTCCACCGACCTGGAGTTTGTGGCACTCTACGACAAGGATACGACCCGGGCTGTTCAGATCAAGGAGGTGATTTCTGTGGGCATGTCGTTCACCCTTCTTTAGGGAACCTGCGTTCACTAACTGTCCGTCGGTGTGGCGTCGATGCGTCGCGTTCTGACTACGTACCTCGGGCTTGGCCTGCTGCTGGCGCCTGTCCCACTGCTCAACGTGCTACAGGTGGAGTCCGCGGCGGTCGTAGCTCTCGCCTCGTTCTTTGTCGCCGGACTGTCCGCGGTCGGGACGTTTCGCGACGAGACCGTATCATGGGTTGGGGTGCTGGGGCGGCAGGAGGCGGCGCTCCTCGTTCCCCTCTTCATCCTGCTGTTCGCGCAGTTCTGGGCGCCCAACTGCACGGTTGCGCAGGGACTCCTCTTCTATGCGCTCTTCCCGGGCGTCACGGTTGTGCTCGCGGTGGCGCTGGCATACGCCCTGCAGGGACTGGACGTGCCGCGGCCGGGGCTCGTGCTGGGTGCAATGGGGCTCGGAATTGTTGTCGCCGGACCGCTCTACGACCTGGGATTGCACCCCCAATTTTATACCTATAACCATGTGTTCGGAGGAGTTTTGGGGCCCATCTACGATGAACAACTGGCGGTGCGGCCCGGCCTATTCGCCTTTCGGGGGCTCACGCTGCTCTGGGCCGGCGTGGCGATCTTAGGGGGGCGCTGGGGACGAGGACAGAGGCATCCGTGGCTTTTGATGGTGGGTGTGGGGGCTATCGTTGCCGTTTATACATTCGCGGGCCCACTGGGAATCAACACCCCCGCATGGGTCCTCCAAGAGCGGCTGGGCGGTCACACGCGCACTGCGCACTTCGATCTGTACTACGATCCAGCACGGGTAGACACGGCCACGGCACGGACGCTGGCCCAAACTCACGAGGCCCAGTACGATTGGGTGAGGGGCCGTCTTGGGTTGTCTCGGGATTCGACGGGGCCTCGCATTCAGAGTTACATCTACCCAAACCCGGACGTGAAGGGGCGTCTTACAGGAGCCCGTACCACGAGCGTGAGTCCGGTTTGGCTGGCGACACCACAGGTGCACATGCTCCGGAGCGAAGTGTCCCGGAGCCTGGGGCACGAGCTTGCCCATGTCGCGAGCCGTCCCTACGGCCTTCCGGGGATCAACGCCTCGTGGGCCCCCGGTCTCGTGGAGGGGTGGGCCGTGGCCTTAGAGCCGCCGTCTCCCGGTCCGGTCCCCGACGATCTGGTCCTTACCGCTGCCACCTCCGACACGACAACCTCGTTGCGTGCGGAGGCGGAGGCGATTGCCAATCGACTGTCGCCTCTAGGCTTCTGGACGGGGCGGGGTGCAGTCTCCTACGCGACGATGGGGTCGTTCGTGGGCTTTCTGCTCGACCAGTACGGACCGGACAAACTGAAGGAGGTCTACGCTTGGGGGAGCTTCGACACCGTCTATGGACGGTCGATTCAAGAGCTTGCCCACGAGTGGGCGTCCCACTTGCATCGCCGTCCGGCGGTGGCCCGAGACGCTCACGATGTCGTGAGGCGCCAGTTTACACGTCCCTCGATTTTTGAGGCCGAGTGTCCCCATTACGTTCCGGCGGCACAGCAGCACCTCCAGCAAGCACGGCGGGCGGCCCGGGAGCGTGACACCACCCGGATGGTGGAGCACTTAGATCAGGCGCTGGAGCTTCGGCCCCAATTGGCGGAAGCCCACGAGGCGCGCGCTCGAATTCGGCTCGCGCGGGGACAAATCGAGGCGGTCCGGAAGCAACTTGATACGCTCGCCGCCCCGATCCGCACCCCATCGCTCCGGAGAGCCCTGGCCGATGCTCGGGTGCTTGGAGGGGCCGTCCAGGCCGCCCGGGCACACTATGCCGAGGCTCGAGCGCACCTTCCCGGATTTGCCCACGGCAGGCGGGCCCGGCTACTGCTTCGCGACGCGGTGGCCGATCGTCCAGGGGTCGTCCGGGTGTTGGTAAGCAGCGATTCCGCAGCGACCCAGGCGCGTCGCTTGGAGGCAGGGCAGCCGTCCGCGCCGGCCGTTCGAGTTTGGCGTGGGCTGCGCTGGATGGATGCCCATCGGTATGGTGCCGCCTTTTCCGTGTGGAAGGCCCTGAGCGCGTCGCCAGTGCGGACTGCACGGCCGCAAGAATGGCATCGGGCGTGGCGGCTCCAGCAGGTCGCCTGGAGCGCTGAGTCAGCCTTGGCGGCCGGGAGGACAGACGAGGCCCGGCGCTGGGCTACGCGTGCCGCCCAGCAGGCCCGGCGGCTGGGCGATCTGGGCCGTACGGCCCTCTTTGCGTGGTGGAGCACCCGAGCGGAGGAGGGCCCGTCGGGCGTCCCAGAACCGCCACCGTAGAGAAGCGTGCTCTTGTCCCATCCTGTAGCGCAGCAGCATCGGACCATGCCTTCCGACTGTTGGTTGAGGGAGGTCCGCCCCGTAAGGACCTTGGGGGCCACGTCCTACGCCCTGCACTCACATCCTCTGGCTCGTGTACGCCGTAGTATGCCTCTCCCCGTTCGCTCTCTCGTCGGGTTCTGTTTGTGCGTCGTGCTATTGAGTCTCCCGGCTGGTTGCAAGTCAGTCGAGGAACAGGCCGACGATAGTGAGGCACAAGCCCAGTCTGGCCCTGCGAGCGTGCAGCCCGAGTTCGTGGCTCCGCGCGCCTCAGTGCGCACGGTGCAGCTGTACTCGGGCTCCGATGAGCAAAGTCTGCCGGTGGTCACGCTTAATGGCAACGACGCGCTGACACTCGAATTTGACCTGATGGTTGACGAGGGGCGCCCCCTGTCGATCTACTTTGAACATGCGGACCGTACGTGGACGCGCGATCTCTCGCCGAGCCAGATTCTGCGGTCGTACCAGGATGATCGGCTCTTCGAATACCAGTCGTCGCGGGGCACCGAAGTGCCCTACGTGCATTACGAGTACCGCTTCCCCAACGAGGACATTCGTTTCCGCGTGAGTGGCAACTATATTTTGCGGGTGACCGAGCGTGGACGCCGGGACTCGGTGCTCTTTGAGCAACCCTTCTTCGTAACCGAAGAGAAGGGCGGACTCCGCCTTGGGGGGGAACGGCTGAATATTCCAGGACAGCGAGCACCGTCGCTCCGACCGATCGCCCGGTTTACCCCGCCGGCAGAGATCCAAGGAGATCCCTTCGGACACACGGTCTGCTTTGTCCGCAACGGGCGGCTTAACGAGCCCCGCTGCGAAGATCGCCCCGTATTGGCGCAGCAGCCCGAATTGGAGTTTGAGTTGGGGCGGGACCGGGCCTACGCCCCCCTCGCAGCCGGCTACGAGGTCGATTTGAGCACACTGCGCGCCTCGTCCGAAATCGCCGAGGTGGACCGCACGCGTTCTCCGTTTCGGGTGGTGCTAGATGCCGACTATGCCCGCTTTGGCGAGGGGGCTGCTCGCGCGCGGAATGGCAATGGCCAACCCGTGGTGCGCGGGGCGCTCTCCGACCAACTTGATCCCGCTGTAAGTGCCGAGTACGTGGAGACGACGTTCGCCTTCGTTCCTGCAGAGCAGCGTCCCTACGGAAGCCCCCTGACCGTGGGGGGGAGTTTTCAGGGAATGGATCCATCTCGGGGAACGCGGATGGAATGGAACTCGACCCGGACCCAGTATGAAGGCAGCGTGCTTCTGAAGCAGGGGGTATACGAGTACTTCTATTCGACGTCCGATCCGGCCCTTACAGAACAGATTCGAGCCACACAGCCTCGCATCTCGGGCAGTTACACGGCTTTTGTGTATTACCGAGATGCGCGTCGCAACACCGATCGACTGCTTCAGGTGAACCGATTCTCCCCGTGAGTCAGGCCCCTAGTTCTGCATATAGAAACGCCCCCATCCTGTACTGGAAGGGGGCGTTCAGTCCTCGAAAGTAAAGGCCGGGGCTAGCCGATGACACGCACATCCTGGGCGTTTGGACCCTTGTCGGTGTGACCAACCGTGAACTCCACCCGGTCATTTTCCTCCAGGCTCTTAAAGCCCTCGGCGTCGATTTCACTGTAGTGTACGAAGAGATCCTCGTCCCGCTCCTCTGCGACGATGAATCCGTAGCCCTTCTCGTTGCTGAACCACTTAACGGTCCCGGTTTCGCGCTCTGCCATGGTGCTGCTGGAAGTTCAGAAAAAGAACGTATGCTATGTGGCAGGGCATCCCGATCCGCTGCACACACCCCGAGGGAGCGGCGCAAAATGTCGGGGATCCGCCACATGATCGGCATTATACAATTTTCAAAACTGGAAGTCAATCTTTCTTGCAACTTCTGAGGACTGCCCTGTTCTTCCGGCGGTGGATTGCGACCTCCCGGGCTACGTGGGGTAGTGCCTTGCCCCTTCGGTCCGTTCCGCGTACCCCATACGACTGCTCATGGCTCTTTCGCTAACCAGTCTCGTTCAGGATTCTCCCTCGTTCCGCACCCAGGAGGCGATCCGGGAATCCATCCAGGCCGCTTGTGCGCGGCATGAGGACATCGCGTCGTTCCGGGAACTGGGGACGAGCGAGGAGGGGCGTCCACTATACGGAGTAGCACTGGGCACCGGATCGGTAACGGTCAGCCTCATCGCCGGGAACCATGCCGACGAGCCGGTGGGCCCCGAAACGCTTCGGGCCTTTGTCCTGAATGGACTGGCGCGTCGTCGAAAGATGGAACCGTGGCTGCGGCGGTTTCGGTTTGTCATAGTGCCCCATACCAATCCCGACGGCGAGGCCCGCAACCAACCGTGGATTAAGCAGTGGCCTGATCCGGAGGCCTACCTCCAGCACGTGGTGCGCGAGCCGCCGGGCCGCGATCTAGAGTATGGCTTTCCTGAGATGCGTCCCGAGAACAAGCACGTCTCGTCGCTTCTCCGCGAGTATGGTCCGTTCGACCTCCACGCCAGCCTGCACGGCATGTCGGCGGGGGAAGGGGCCATGCTCCTCATCAATCGGCCCTGGACCTTCCGCACGCAGCGCCTCCGGGACGACTTTGTGGCGGCGGCCGCCGCCCATGATTTGCCGATGCACGACCACAACCGGAAGGGGGAGAAGGGCTTCTTTTGGATTGAACCGGGCTTTCAAACCACCCCGCGGGGCGATGCCATGCGTGCCTTCTTTCGGGCGCAGGGCGATAGGGCGATGGCCCAGCGGTTCCACGACAGCTCGATGGAGTTTGTGGCCTCTCTGGGGGGCGATCCGCTGGCGCTTGTAACGGAGCTCCCGCTGTTCTGGCTCTCCAAGGCCCAGGCACACCCCGAACATCGACCGACCCAGTATTTAAAGCTGCGCGAGCGATTGCCTGAAATGAAGGCGCGGCTCGAACGAGGGGAAAATATTGACGCGCTGCTCGCGCCGTTTGACCTTCGTCCTGTGTCACTCCGCACCGCAATGCACCTCCAGTTTCGGGCTTTGGAGTTGGGGTGTCGGGCCATCGCTCCCGACGCCACGCCGTAAATACGGCGCGTTCTGGTGTCGTTGTCGCTCCTTTCCATGATTGCTCAGATGTCCCATGTCTGTTCTGCTTTACGGCGCCTACGGCTACACTGGACGCCTCATTGCCCAAGAAGCCGTTGACCGCGGACTCCGTCCGGTCCTGGCGGGGCGGAACGCCGAGGCACTAGGGGAAATGAGTGACGCCCTGGACTGTCCGGTCCGGGTCGTTTCCCTTTCGGCCCCGGAGCGTCTCCGAGAAGCGATCGGCGACGCGACCGCGGTGCTGCACTGTGCAGGACCGTTCGTGCGCACAGGGCCACCGATGGTGGAGGCCTGTCTGGACGTGGGGGCGCACTACCTCGATCTGACCGGAGAGATGGATGTCTTTCGGCGCCTGGCGGGACGGGACGCGGACGCCACGGCGGCGGGTACGATGTTGTTACCCGGCATTGGGTTTGACGTGGTGCCCAGTGACTGCATGGCGAGCTTTGTGGCAGACCAGGTGCCTGAGGCCACCACGCTGGAGGTGGCCCTCTTTGCCCAGGGCGATGTTTCGCGGGGGACTCTCAAGACCCTCATCGAGCAGATGGGTCGGGGAGGCCTCGTGCGGCGGGCAGGATCCCTGCGTGAGGTTCCGCCCGGGTGGGCGAGTCGAACGGTCGACTTCGGGGATCGGGAGCGGCGTGTGATCTCGGTCCCGGAGGGCAGTGTCGTCACGAGTGGATACTCTACGAGCGTGCCCAACGTCACGGCCTACCTGGCCCTGCCGTCCATTGTCCGCGCGCTCCTCCGCGCCAGTCGGTACGCACGGGGGCTGCTCACCTGGCCGCCCCTCAGGCAGTTGCTGCATCGCCTCGTGGAACAGCGACGGCCCGGCCCCACGCCCGAGCAACGACACCGTGGGCGGACTGTGGTTTGGGCGTCCGCCCGGAAGCCTGGCGACGGGAGGGCGACGGCCCGCCTCCAGGGCCCCGAGGCCTATACGTTTACGGCCCGGGCCGCGGTTGAGGCTGTGCAACGTGTCCTGCAGGGCACTGCGCCTCCTGGCTACCAGACGCCCTCGACGGCGTTCGGTACCGATTTTGTGCTCGACGTCCAGCGTACGAAGCGGACGCTCGTTGACTCCTCCACGTCCAGGTGAGCGGGCCTGCCTGATCTTTGCTCCTCGTTCCTCAACGCTCCGTGCTCCCGTGCCTGCCTCGTCGCCCGACCGTTCCGCCGAGCCCCCAGATTGGCCCGTCGTATCCGCCCTGTACGCCGCCCTGCTCCTCGGGATTGGGGGCATGCTCTACTGGGGGGACTACCGCAATGCTGCCTGGCTCACGCTGATTGGTACGGGCGGCGGGCTCACGGCTTACGGACGGCTGCTCGACTCTCAGGAGGCGCCGGAGGCAGGACGCCGCTGGAAGTGGGCCGCCGGGGTCGTGTACGGCGTCTTTTTTCTCTGGGCGGGCGCGGTACTGGCCCGTGTGCTTCTTCGTTGACGGCGGAGAAAGGAAGAGAGATTTGCGGACCGCAGAACAGGCAGTCTGGGGACGAGAACTTCCCAGGAACCGAAAAACAAAGATCCGAGCTTTGTCGTTCGATCTGTCGCCAACACGGAGAAACATCTCAGACTATTCACCCACAAATCCCCGACTTGACTATGGCTTTTGAACTTCCCGATTTGCCCTACGACTACGACGCCTTGGAGCCGCATATCGACGAGCGCACGATGCGGATTCACCACGACAAACACCATGCGGGTTACACCCGAAAGCTGAACAACGCCCTTGAGGGCCACGACGACCTGCAGAAGCACTCCATTGAGGAGCTACTTGCGGGCATCGACTCGCTCCCTGCCGACGTGCAAACCCCGGTGCGCCAGAACGGCGGCGGCTTTTACAACCACCGCCTGTTCTGGACCACTATGTCCCCCGACGGCGGTGGCACGCCGAGCGGCGACCTTGCCGATGCCATTGACGACACGTTTGGCTCCTTCGAAGACTTCCAGGAACAGTTCGCGAACACCGCGACCGGCCAGTTTGGAAGCGGCTGGGGCTGGCTCATCGCGGACCCGAGTGGCGACCTCTCGCTGACGAGCACGCCCAACCAGGACAACCCCCTGATGGAGGGGCACACCCCTATCCTCGGGGTGGACGTCTGGGAGCACGCCTACTACCTCCATTACCAGAATGAGCGCGGCCGGTACGTGGACGCGTGGTGGAACGTCGTGGATTGGAATGCTGTCGCCGACAACTACGACGACATCGTCACGGCGTAGTCAGTTTTCGTGTCTCCGTCAGCCCATAGGGGCTGGCATTCGGTTATGCACGAGGGGATGGCCACGCGGCCATCCCCTCTTTGTGTTGAAGGAATATCTGAATCTGAGCGTCGGTTTAGGCTTCCTTCAGCGCCTGGATGAGGGTTCGGCAGAAGGCTGGAATGTCTTTCACGACACGGCCCCACACCAGGTGGTCTTCCTGAAAGGCCGGTTCGTCCACCCACTCGGCACCGGCGTTTACCAGATCGTCTCTGATTCCCTGACTCCCTGTGGCGCGGCGTCCCTCCACGATGCCTGCGGAAATGCCCACCAGTCCTGCATGGCAGATTTGCGCCACAATCTGTTTCTGGGCATCCATTTGGGCCACGAGTGTCGTTACGCCTTCGTCGCGACGCAACTTGTCGGGGGCCCAGCCGCCCGGCACGACCACCGCGTCCAGACGGTCTGGGTCAAGGGTCCGGGCGGCGACCTCGGTCGTGGCGGTCAGGCCGTGCTTGCCCGTGAAGGTGGTGTTGGCTTCGCGCCCAGCCACGACGACGTCGGCACCTTCTTCGCGGAGTCGCATCGTGGGCACCCAGAACTCAAGGTCTTCGAAGGACTTGTCGACGAGGACGGCAGCGCGATGGTCGGAAAGATCCATGGTGTGCAGAGCAGACGGTTGGTTTTTGGAATGAGTTGATTCTGTTATTGCAAATCGTCAGTGCTGTTCTTGTTGGTAGGAACAGGAGGGGCAACCCTCAATCATTGGGCGCATGGAGGAGTTTGCGCTGGGACAGGAAAAAGACGCGGTTCGTCACTCACAGGAAACCTACCGGTCAATGATCGGGGTGATGAGGCTGGAGGGCTGTGCATTGGGCACGAGCACGACCACATCGAAGGCCCAGAGCATGCGTTCAAGGGCTGGAGGTGGGTCCAGCGGGCCCTCATGCAGGAGCGGGTGAATGGCGGTGAGGTTGAACAGCATGGGCTCGTCGTCCAGCACTTTCGCGAACGGAGCTTGTCTCTCCTGCCAGCAGTCCACCGTGCCCGCGGGAAAATCGCGCGCCGTCGAATTGGGCCCGCAAAAGACGGCCACGTTCAGCGCCGTTCCGCCCGATTGCTCCGCAAGCGCCACGGCGAGATTCCCAACATCCAGTACATTGTTGGGGGTAAGTCCTTTGTACGCATGCCGGCCACCGACTTTGATCACCACCTGGGGGGCATCGTCACGTTTCGCATCGGACCGATGGAACTCCCGTTGCAAATTGCGTCGAAGGTAGCGGGCTCGAAGCTGGTTCGATCGGTAGTTTTTGGTGTCGTTTATGCGGTAGATTTCAGTACTTGTCGCCAACTCGTCGAGAATCCGCTGGGCTTCGTCCACGCCCTCGAAGTAGGACCCAAGTGAATCAAAGGCGGTTCGAGGGTACCTCATCAGTGGGAAGGGCATGCTTGATGGAATGTGGCGTAGGGCCGGGTCGGTAGTCGAGTCGGATCGGCCGGCGGTTCGAGTAGCGGCGAGCGCCCGCCGGGCTTCAGCGGTCGGGGCCCGTTTGGCCAGTCGGTCCATCGCAAGCTCTGTGGCGAAGGCAAAGATCTGGTCTAAGCCCCAGAGAGGGCGCTCTGACGCGCTATTCCGGACAAAATTCCGAATCAGGTCCCGTTCTGGCTGCAGGGCATAAAACGGAATCGACGCGGGCCGTCGCTCGATAAAAGTCGTGTAGGTGGAATCCAAGGCCCGGAGAGAATCAGTCATGAGATCTGCGGTCCAGGGGCTTACCTCCAGGGCCAGATGGTCCACTTCGCCGGTGGTTTGCAGGTCTTCCAAGAGCGCACCCATGATGGCCGGAATCTCTTGCGTGCCATGCATCTCGCCGAGTGTGATCAGTGTCGCTGCCTTCGCCTGTTCTCGAAGCCACCTTCCGCCACTGCCGTGGAGCGATCCGTTTCGAGTGCGGAGCGGATAGCTGTGTTCTCGGAGCGCCTCCTCAAGAGAAATCGATGAGGTGTCGGTGTCCGAAGGGGTCTGCGCGCGGGAGAGTCCCGGTTGGAAGACCCCGACAAGAACCGCGAGTAAAAGGACTCTGAGTGGGGAACGGAGACTGAATTCTGGATTTAGGAGGCAATCATATCTCATGGGCGCACTGAAGCTGGGACGGGACTGGGTGCATCGCGAGGTGTAGCAGATGGCGGCCTGTACGGTTTGACGGCTGACCACCGATGGGCTCCGCCGTTATGGACGGTCGTACACGTCGTCGATGAAGTCCTTGAACCAGCGGGGCCGTGCAAGCAGCACATACGCCACCAAGAATGGAACAATGGGCACCATGAACAGCGTGAGGTCCAGGGCGATGAGGCCAAAGGCAATCAGCCAAATCTGTTGCTTGGAAATGGCAGGAAGATAGACCGTTAGCAGTGCACGGACTAAGTAGACGTGTCTCCGCGGCGAACGTTGCGCGACGGCTTCCGGTGTGGGGGCGCATGGCTCGGAAAGCCTTAACTTGGCCACCGACGCAACGCTTCCGACCGGAAGGTACAACTTGGCCGCCTCGTACGCCTCCGATGGTCCGCTGATCTCGCCCGCCTGGACCCGGTCCAGCGCGACCTTCCACACGGGAATGACCTCCCGCATGTGGTCGGCGTGGGTCTTGCCAGGGGGGAGCCGACCAAGGGGGATTCCGTGAAACTGCTCGCCCCTGTTGTTCAGCCGGAAGGTCACCCAGCCGGAGGGAATTGTATCGGGGGCGACGGCCGCAAACTAAGCGGATCCCGTCCCTACGTTTTCGGGGATGAAGGATGAGGTTTCTTCCCCTCCAGCCGCCCAGATAAGATTTAGGCAGATGTCGAGAGCGCCGACGAGGCCGCCTGTGGATTGGGCCCGGACCGTCGAGCGCTCCGACGGCCAGACCCCGCCGCTGTCTCTGGACGGCCTTTGGGGCACTGGGCCGTCCTTCGGAGGAATGGACGGCATACCTGGCGGAGATCTGTGACGACCCGTGCATTCGTCCGGAGGTGCAGTCGCTTCTCGATTCGGCCGAGAACGCCACCGCGTTCTTCAAAGACCTGGGGGCAGGGATGCTCGAGCGGTCCGCAGCGGCCTTCCGTCGGTCGTGGCGGCGTCGGCGGGCTCGGGCGTTGGAGGCAACTGCGGAGTAACACTCCTCCCGGCACTCGTCGCGCAAGCGATTGAGAGGGATCCCGAGACCAAACAGGGACGGAGTAGAAATTGCCCGCTGGTTCCGATGAGGCTAGGCTTGACGCAGGATGTGGAAGCTGTATGGATCGGCCCATCCCAGCGACGAGCCCCGATCCACGCGTCGCGAGGTCTCGCGTCACGATGCACTGCCCACCGCCGCACTCCGATGGGCCCGGCTGATAAGCTTCCATTTTTCAGTCCGAAACCGATAGTAAATGACCGCCGCGGGCACGGCCGTTTCCACGAACAGCGTGCCGTAGAGGCCCCAGATGCCGAGGGGGGTGACCGCCCCGAGGTAGGCCAAGGGAAGGGCAAACCCGAAAAGCCCCAGGAGTTGGCCGTAGAAGGGCCAGGTCGTGTCGCCACTGGCGCGGAGCGGGCCCATGGCCCCGTTCATCACCCCCCAGAGGAGCACGCTCACGCAGGCCGCCCGGATGAGCGCGGTGGTTGTATCTCGTACTACCGCCTCAGACACGAAGAGGCCGCTCACGGGATGGGCCACCAGGAAGACAGCTACGGCGACCACCACGTACGCGGCCACCGTGAAACGAAGCGTATCGCGGGCATAGGCGTCGGCCGCCGGCTCGCGCCCGGCTCCCAGCGATTGCCCGACGAGGCTGCTGGAGGCGAGCCCGAAGCCCCAGCCGGGCGTGTTCATGAGGGCCCGCACGCGGAGTGCCACCACGAAGGCCGCCACCACGTCGGCCCCGAACAGGCCCACGATGGCGAGAAGCGGAAACTGCCCGCCGTTCTGTGCGACCTTTCGCAGCGCTAGGGGCGTCGAGATGCGGGCCAGGTGCCGGGCGTCCGGCCGGTTCCAGTAGGGGGCCCGCCAGTTGATCTGGACCGGGAGGGGCCCGATGCCCGGCAGTCGGCCCTGTGCCAGGCCCCAACCCAGGATGACCACCCCACCGATGCTACCAATTACGGTCCCCAGGGCCGCGCCGACTACCCCGAGGTGAAAGACAAAGATCAAGACCGCGTTCACCCCGACATTCACCACCGCGCCCCCGGCCCGCACAATCATCGGGGTCCACGCGTCGTCCGCCCCAATGAGGGTGCGGCTGCCGATCAGGTTGAGCGCCGAGAAGGGCATTGCCAGGCTTGCCACTTGAAGGTAACGGGTGCCGTAGGCGATAGCCTCGTCGCCCGTCCCGATGAGCCGGATCAGCGGCTCCGGGAGGGTCCAGAACACGACGACCAGCGGCAGGGTGACCAGGAGAGCCGCCACCACACTTACCCGCACCGCCCGCCCAATCTCGTCGTAACGCCCCGCCCCGTATCGTTGCGACACGAGGCTGATGGTTCCACCGGCAATGCCCCCCCCAAGCATGAAGGTCATCGTCCAGTACGGGACGCCGTAGCCCACGCCTGCAATGGCGGCCGGACCGAGGGCAATTCCCACCATGCCCACGTCGGCGGTGGCCTTCGACATCCGGGCCAGGCCCGTCACAATGCGGGGCCATGCGAGTTCGGCGATGCGACGGGCCCGCGATCGGTCGATGAGGTCTAGGCGAGCGAGCAGGCGCCCGATCTGTTCAATGATGGCGCGGACCGGGTTGAGCAAAGGCGCAAGACGGTGACCGATGAGGGGAGTCAAAACAGTTCCCGGGAGATGACCTCTCGTTCTTCTGGCTCTATCTCCCGACCACAGAGACTCGCACGAAATTGGGGTTGTTCGCTCTTAGAGGACTACACGGCAGGGAGCGACCGAGGAATAACCAAGTTCTGGCATTCCGCTCACGTGGTCTTGATGGAGGATGCGGAGAAGGGAAAGCCGGTACGCCCTTACGAGATCTTTTTCCCGATCACGCAGTCATGGGTCCACGATCTGTTGGAAGCGAGGATGGCTGCGGAGCGCTTCGAACCAAGGGTCCTTGGCCGCCGTGGCCCGGTACTGCGGCTTCTGTCGTACTGCCCGACTCAAAAGATCCAGCGCCTGCGTCTCCTCACCGAGTAGCAAGTACGCATGCGCCCGCTGGTAGGAGACGAGCGGGTTGGCCTCGCGGATGCGACGGAGAACAGCTCGTGCGCTGTCAGGATGTCCGGCGCGGGCGAGCACGGCGGCGACTTTGGCATGAGAGAGGGCCTCGTACAGGGCCTGCTTAGCCGGGCCAGTGCGCTCCCGAATTTCCTCCACGAGCGTCCACGCACGGTCTACATTGGGGGCGGCCGCGCCGGCTGTTGCCAGCAGTGTCAACTCGCAATTCTGGAACTCAACCAGTTTGGGGTACAGTCGTTGTCCGGTCCGGCACTGTCGTGCTGCGTCCGCAAAGTGTCCCGTGTTTAGGGCCGCGTAAAACAACTGGTGGTGCGTATCGGACGGAATGCGGAGGTAGGCGTCGGCCTCGTGGGCCCGTTCCGCGTAATAAAATGCTTGTTGAAAGTCGCCCCGGTTCTCAAGCAGCAGTCGACTCAGGGTATACATGGCCCGGGCCGCTCCCGACGACTCCCGAATGGCGCGGTGGAGGTCCTGTTCTGCTTGGCGCACCAGCATTCGGCTGCGTTCTGGATCGTCAACATGCTGGGCGAGCCAGAAGCGAAGTTGACCGCGCGTGGTGCGGGCCCCGCTGTCGGCAGAATCCCGCCGGAGGGCCTCGTTGGCGTATGCAATCCGCCGGCGCACGATGTCTCGTTCCCGCTCCCCCCAGTCCAGCGCGTATGGGTCTACCTGCACGGTGGCGAGTCGGGCCCGAAGGGCAGGGGGCGCACTCCAGTCTGGATCGAGGGCGCCCGCCTGGTCCAACAGCGAGTCCGCCTGCGCGGCCAGATCAAGCGCCGCGGCCAGTTGGTCTTCGCGCTCCAGCTGCCTGGCGTCCGCATGGAGCCGATCGGCACGCTCGACGAGGCGCCACGCCGTGACGCTTTGGGTCTCGGCCTGCCACGAGTCGAGTTGTATTTCCCGCCCCAGGCGTTTTCGGAACAGTCGCGACACCTCGCGGGCGAGGTCCTTCTGCAACGCAAAAACCTCCGCCGCAGGCCGCCGGATCATCTCACTCATCAGGTGCGACTGGGTCTCCCCGTCAATCAGTTCCACATGGACCGCGAGGGAGTCCGCCACCGGCTGTACGCTACCCGTAATCAGGCTTCCTGCCTGTAGGCGCTGGGCAATGCTATCGAGTGGAGGCGAGGCCTCGCGATATGGCTCCACGCCGTGTTGAGAAATGACCTGGAGGCCGTCGACCGTTGTCAGGCGGTGGTTGAGATGTTCAGTGAAGCCGTCGGCAAAGGCGGTGAGGGTGTCTCCGGGGCTATTGTCTTCGAAGTAGAGCACGGCCACCGTCGTTGGGGCAAGCCTCTCAGGTCGTTCGCCCGCGTTGTCGAAGTGGGTCACGTCTTTGCGCGGACTGGGGCCACCAGGGCCTGCAGAGAACAATCCGGAAGGGGAAACCAGTCCCAGGGCCCACGCGAGCCAGGCCACCCCTGCGGCCCCCACCACGAGGAGCGCCAGGAAGCCAAGCGATGACAGTGACTCCGGAATCCAGGCTCGTGGACGCCGTGGGATCGGGGCGTGAGGCGGTCCCGACTCTGTTCGGACTGCCTGAAGCGCTTGGAGAAGGCGCGCGGCGGACGCCGGGCGATTCTCGGGCGCCTTTTCCAGGCATTGACCCACGAGCTGGCTGAGCTCGAGGGGCACGTCGTCCCGCTGCTCATGGAGGGGCGGAGGGGCCTCCTCGAGAATTGCACGGAGAACCGCAGGGGCGCGCTCGCCCGTGAAAGGACGCGTGCCGGTAAGCATTTCGTAGAGAACCACCCCCACGGCCCACAAATCGGACGGCGGGCCCACCGGCTTGCCTGTTGCCTGCTCCGGACTCATGTAGGCAGCCGTTCCTAATTGATGTCCCGGCTCCGTCAGGCGCGTGTCGGCGGCCGCCTTCGCAAGCCCAAAATCCAGAAGTTTCACCTCGTCGGAAGCCGTCACCATCATGTTTGCGGGCTTTACGTCTCGGTGGACGATGTCAGCGTCATGGGCCTGGGCCAACGCCGCGGCGATCTGCTTCGCATAGCGAATTGTCTCCTCCACCGGGAGCGTGCCTTCCCGCGCCAGGGTTTCCTTCAGCGTCTCGCCTTCGTAGTACGCCATCGCAATAAAGCGGTGGCCTGCCTCCGAGGTGGCAATCTCGTAGATGGTCGCGATGTGCGGGTGGTCGAGGGCCGAGGCTGCCCGAGCTTCCCGGACGAATCGCTGCTCGCCTTCCTCGCTCGCGGCCAGGTGTGGCGGCAGAAACTTCAGAGCCACCGGGCGGTCGAGTTCCGGGTCGCGCGCCTTGTAGACTACGCCCATGCCGCCCCCGCCAAGATGTGTCTCCACGACGTACCGTCCCACCGTTTCCCCCTCCAGATCTAGGGGATCGGGGGTTCGGAGGCCTTGCGTCGGCGGATCTCGACTAGAGGGCTCTTCGTCACCGGCATCGGGCAGCGCCGCGGCCAGGCGTCCAAAAAACTCTTCAGCTTGCGTCTCTGTGTCCAACAGAGAGCGGACCTCCTTCCGAATCGCTTCCTCCTCACAGGCTTCTTCGAGGTACGCCGCACGTTTCTCAGGAGGCATCGCACGTGCCTCCTCAAAGTGCTTCCCAATCTTGTCCCAGCGATCTTCGGCCACGGCCTCTGTCGGTAGTATGAACGCTGTTGGCGGGATCGGGGCGGGCAGGTGCCCTAAAAAGAGGATTCTGGGGCCGAGAAGGCATCGTCGGACTCGGGATTGCGTTCGGCGTCAGTGTCGTTATCGGGGGGCGTTCCTCCGCTGCGAATCCGTTGCATCTCGCGGTAGAGCCAGGCCTTGGCCTGTTTCCAGTCTCGGCTCACCGTAGCCGTGGACACGCCTAGGGCCTCGGCGGTCTCTGCGATGGTCATGCCGCCAAAAAACCGGCACTCGACCCCACGGGCCGCGCGGGGATGTGTCTCTTCAAGTCGCTCCAGGGCATCGTCAAGGACGAGGAAGGCCTCCGCGTCCTCCTCGCTCATCGCCGCCTCTTGTCCTAGCTTCTCCCGGAGCGCCTCCAACGAAAGACGAGGGGCATCGCCCCCACGCTTCTCAGCCCGCGTCCGGCGAGCGTGGTCAATCAGGACCTGTCGCATCGCCATCGCGGACACTGCAAAAAAGTGCGACCGGTTCTTCCACGATCGGTCGTCCTGCCCAACGAGTTTGAGATATGCTTCGTTGACCAACGCTGTGGTTTGGAGGGTTGGGTCTCCCTTCCACCGCCGCCGTTGTCCACGGGCTCGCTTTCGCAACTCCCCATAGACGCGCCCAAAGAGAGCCTTCTCCGCCGCATCACTGCCCTCACGCAGGCGGTCCAGAATGCCCGTGATGTCCCACGGAGACTGCGACTGTCCCGATGCCTTTTCGTGAGAGGGACGATCCGTCATGGCAACCACCCGTTCTGTGAGGAAAGAGTGAAGAAGGTGGTACGCGTCACTCCTCGTGATAAACGCGGGTGTGATCTCCCGTGGCTAGCAGATGAAGGGCCGATGGAAGAAAGAACAGGCGAACCGAACGCTTCCCATTTTGACCCCGGCCTTCATCCTCGTCAGAACCCATTACTTTAAAGCAAAGGTGAACATTATGTTCGCAAAACCCAGGAATCACGCCCTCATTCGCTCCCTCACGAACTCCCCACGCGCACTCCGACTTCTGCTTCTGGCCGCTGTCCTTCTCGCAGGAATGGGCTTCGGTTCAGCAGTGCCGGTTTGGGCGCAGGCCGACGGCGAGTCGGCGGTGCCAGCCTCCGTCCTTGAGAATGCTCCGGCGTCCTCGGCCGATGCCTGGACCGTCATGAATGCCTCCCGACGGGTTGGTTTTGGCACCTACGCTGCAATGGTCCTTCGCGGGGCCGACCCAATCACCAAGCAAGCAGCGATGCGGGATCTCATTGTCGTGGCTGGTTCCAATCGGGGACGGGTGAATCTATCGCCCACTCTGTCGCCGCTTCTGAACATTGTGGAGCATGGTCGAGGCGTTGAACACCGTCTCATGGCGCTGCAGACCCTCCACCTCATCGGGACAGATCATGCCTCTGAGGCGCACTACCGACGCACGATGGAGAAGCTTTACCGGATTACACGAGAGGCGTCTCCGAGTCGGGTCCGGCGGACCGCCGTCGCAGTCCTCACCGACTTCTATGGAACCGTGGGTGACAACTGAACATGCTGTGCCCAACGGTGCTTCGATCTACGGACTGGGCGTCTGTTGGATGCTTCGCAGAAGGGCTTGAAGGGGACTGGCATCATGCCAGTCCCCTTTCGGCCGTTGGGGATCCACGGAAAGGCCGTCGCGAATCGGGAAAGAACGTTCCTTTACGATCGGCGACCAATCTCAATCGTGAACGATCAGAATCGGGTCGATGAGTCCCCCGGCATGGGCTTCGATCTCGTAACGGTGTACACTATTAGGGGCGGCGTCGCGCCGAACCGTAATGCGTGGAGGGCGATCCGGCGCTACTGCGATTTCCTCGCCGGCCGGAATGGACCGGAAGAGGTCCGTCTCGGGACAGATCGTGAACTTGGCTTGGTCGCCCGCCACGACGAACAACACCCCGTCGCCGGGCCGTACAGGAAGAACGTCTGGGGTTGCGAAAGGAGACTGCTCCGCTTCGTTTACGATAAAAACGTGATGCTCATCGGTTGAGTGGGTCATGGGCTCGTTGATGGTCATGGGGCGAAGTGAAGGCGGACGAGGGGACTCCACCCGGCGCGGATGACCCTCAAAGCCAGTGTTCTAAGGGCGACGTTTCCGGAGAGATGCGCGAGTACAGTCGCTGAGTAACGCCCGCACATTTCATTTAATGGTATCTTCGATAAAGGTTCGCTCTGGGGCAGAGTACCGCCACGGTTCTCTCGGCGCGCGCTCAGTGGGCGTTAGAGAGATCCGTGGTAGGGCCCAGCCCCAGGGAGGACTGGGCAAATCCAGCCCGCCTTACGGGCAGGCCTGTTACGTTTTGCCTATTCTGCCGCGCCAGGCCGCGTCCGCCGAAAGACCTCCGCGTCCGGTGCGTTAGGTCCCCAAGAAAAAATCTCCAAAGTGCACAGGTTCGCATGCTCACCGTCTACGCCTTCGTAGCCCTCACACTGGCTGTTGCAGGCCTTCTCGCCCGTACCTTTAAGGTTGTGAAGGAGTACGAGCGGGGCGTCAAATTCACGCTCGGCCAGTTCGAGGCCGTCATGCAGCCCGGGTTGCGCACCGTCATTCCATTTGTGCAATCCTGGGAACGGGTGGACATGCGCGTGAAGGCCGTGGATGTGCCCCGCCAGGAAAGCATCACCCGCGACAACGTGACCGTGGAGATCGATGCAGTGATCTACTACCGGGTCCGCGATGCCAAGCGGGCCATCTTGGAGGTCGAAGAATACATGTATGCGGTGCAGCAACTGGCCCAGACCACCATGCGGAATATCGTTGGGGAGGTAGACCTCGACGCACTGCTGGCCGAGCGGGAGCGCATCTCACGACAGATCCGCGAGATCATTGACGAGGCCACCGATCCGTGGGGAATTGAAGTGCAGTCCGTGGAGCTGAAGGACATCATTCTGGCGGAAAACATGAAGCGCGTGATTGCCCGGCAGGCGGAGGCCGAGCGGGAGCGCCGTGCCGTTACGATTCAGGCGGAGGGCGAATTGGAGGCAGCCCAGAACATGGCCGATGCGGCCAGCATCCTGAACGCAGAGGAGGGGGCTCTGCACCTACGTACGCTGCAGACCCTCAACAGTCTAAGCAGCGACGACTCCAACACGGTCATTTTTGCGGTGCCGGCCGAAGCACTCCGAGCCCTGGAACGCATCGGTGCAGCGTCCTCCGACGCAGCCGCATAAGACCCCTCGCCGTCCCCCGTTCGTTTCATTCATGCGTTCCCGTTCCATGTCCGCCGTCGCCCTACTCCTGACCGTCTTCTTCGTACTGCCTCCCGGCAGTTCCGGCACCGACCCCGCCCCATCTGCCGCCGTCCACTCTCGGCCTCCACTGCTTGTCATGTCCGACTCGCTTCCCGAGCCCAGCCCTGACCTCTCCCCACAGGAAGTCGTGCGTCTGCAGGTAGATGCCCTAGGCACCAACGACGTGCCCCACGAGGACGCAGGCATTGAGGCGGCCTTTAATTTTGCCTCGCCCGCCAACAAGCGCTCTACTGGTCCCCTGCGTCGCTTCCGCCGGCTCTTTGAGACCCCTGCGTACCGCCCCATGATTGACCACCGCAGTGCCCAATACAGCGAGCCTCAGGTGGAGGGCAAAATGGCTCGGATTGGTGTCATTCTGCTGACAGACCAGGGTAGGCAGGTTGGGTATCTGTTTCGCCTCTCCCAGCAGCCGGGTCCCCCAAACGAGGGCTGCTGGATGACCGATGGAGTGCGTCGGGTGCCTGTTCAGGATGCTGGTCGCCGCGAAATCTGATGGCTCTCAGTTAGGGCTACACGTACCCTCAGTCTTTTGCTCCCTAGAAGGCCGGGATAAAGCGCAGTAACGTCTATGCAACGCAGGGAACTACTAAAACTTTAGGTTCTACTGACCCTTGTTGAAAACGGAAGTCAGAGGGTGTCCTTTTTGCCTTTGGCGGGCCCCTTTTCGGGACTGGAGCTGTGGCGAAGCGCCTGTCCGCCGCTCGTCAGGACGACATCCTGACACCCATCTCAGCACAGGTCCAGCCACGGTCCTTGCCACCTCATGCTCCTGCCCACAATCTCTCAGTGTCCTTATGTCCTCGCCTCGTGTGTCGTCGCTAGTTCCTCAAGCCCCGTGGTCAAACGGGCTGAGCGTCGCGGTCGTCGTCCTAGTCCTTGGGCTGGGGCTCGCGGCCTGCGACTCAGATGGGGGGCCTCCGCCCTCCGATCTGGATGGCATGTATGTCATCAAGGAAATGAGATTCACCGTCTCGGGGGTGAACAACTTTGACATCCTGCAGGACACGCTTGTGGCCGATACGACCGGTCCGAGTGCGCCCCGTATGGAATTCTTCGGGGAAGACGCTACGGTGAATCTGATTTATCGGCTTGAGGGTAGTGACGGCCGGTCAAGTATTGCTGGGGAGTTTTCGACCGGAAATAATCGGGTCAACGTCGACTTTAGTGACGTTAGTGAGGAGCGACGGTTCGGCGGCATGGTGCCCCAAACGTTTCGAATGCAGCGGCGAAATGACGGCAATCTCTTGGAGGCCGATCAACAGGTCCGAGGGGTAGACCTTCGAGACTACTCGCCGGGACGCTACGGCGGTCTTACCCAGCCTGTGGACGGGACGCTCCGGCTCCGGCTGGAACGCGTACAGTGAATTGTGTCTGTGTCCGCGGCTTTTCTTTCTGCTTTGCTGGGGCGCCTCCGTATCGTCCGGCTGTTGCCTCGTCGTAATCACTTCCACCAACGGTCACTCTCATGACACTGCTCGGCTTTTCTCATTTCTCCTCCGAGGGGCCTTTCCGTGCCCCATTTTCGCACGCCGCATCGATTGGACTTCTGGTCCTGCTCTCTGCGATGATGGCACAGCCTGCCGCGGGGCAGTTTCGCGATGTTGGATATACGTTCGAGCCGACTGTGCAAGGGGTTCTTCAGGAAGATAATGCGGCCTTCGAGAGCGAAGAGCTTTACGGCGGCGCTCTGGGGTTGAGCTTTGGCCGCTACTTTCAGGCCAGTGTCGAGTATCTCGTCAATACGGGCCTGACGACGAACTTTTCGAACATTGACCGTCTGGATGGACTCATTGACCGCGATCTTGATGTTCGGCGCTACGGACCCCGTCTCCGGTTCAATCTTTACGACCGACGCGTCATTCCCTACGTCACGCTGGGAAGTGGCGTGCTCCGGTTCGATCCCGAAGGGGAGGAGGCTTCGCGCACCATTTACGGGAGCGTAGGGGGCGGTATCACATTCAGCGCCTACGACCGCTACCGGATCTCGATTGGGGGGGATCTGCTGGGCTATCGCTATGACCCAGTGGCCACCTTCTTGGGGCCGGAAGGAGCGCAGGACTTTGAGACGGGCACGGAACTCGTATATTCACCGGCCCTGAGCGCGTCGGTTTCGCTCTTTCTAGGGGGGCGTTCCCTGGAAGAGCAAACCGCCGTGGACCGGGCCCTCCGTGAGCAGTTTGGCGGGAGTAGTTTCTTGCGGGGCGTGCGGCTGTTCGTGAATCCCTTCCATGGTCGAATCGAGTTTAACGATGCACTTGGCTTCCCCAAGGATCAAAACGTGGCTGGCATCAATGCAGGCGTGTCGCTGGGTCCCTACGTGGGCCTTCGAGGGTTCTACTGGCGGGGGACAGAGGGGGGGGCAGTGAGCGAGGACATCGTGGGCGGGTTCGACAAGATTCAGATGTACGGAAGCGAGCTTCAACTGCGCCTGAATCTGGACCTCGGTCAGGGCTTTGTGCCCTACGCCAAGGTGGGAGGCGGGTACCTCGATGTCCTCGAGGGTTATCAGGAGGATATTCCCTCCGGGACCTCTCCGCCGGCGGACCGCTTCTTCGGCATTGGCGGCCTTGGACTGGAGGTTCCACTGACCCAGTCCGTGAAGCTGTCCGGCGGTGCCCGCGGTCTGGTTACCGACAATCCGAATCAGGTGGAGGCGGGCGACCCTGGAGACCTCTACGGAAGCCTGATGTACACGGCTGGCATCCAGTTTCGACTGGGAGGCGGAGCGCGGCGGTCCACACCGGAGGCCCCCGAACCCACGCCGGTTTTTGTGCCCGCGGACAGCCCTGACACCACCGCTCCCACGGCCGAACCGACTGGGGAGCCCCCGGTGGCGTCCGATGCCCCCTCTGAGTCGGAGCGGCTCCGGGCACGCGTTGACTCGCTGGAGACTGTACTCGCCACTCTGCAGTCCAATCCGCCTCGACAAGCCCCGCCGCAGGACGGGGCGGGCCGACAGTCCCCGGCGGACACGATACGCGTTGCGGGACCGACGGGCCGCCCCGTGGAGCGTTCCCGACAGGTGATGATGGTCCCGGTGCCGGAACAGGGTGAGATCTATGTCCGGTTTGGAGAGGGAACCGCCTCCGAGGTACAGACAGCCCCCGCACCGCAACCCTCAACGTCGGACGCCTCCGAACAGAGACCCGGAACCATTGAGGACCGTGTTCGGGAGGCGCTTCGACAAGGGTTGCAGCAACAGGCCCCGGCCGACACTGCTCAGGGCCTTTCGGATGCGGACATTGAGCGTATGATTCAGCGCACAGTGCGCGATGTGATGGGGCAACGCCAGGAGGCAACCACCCAGCGCGAGTCCGCCCAGACCCAGCAGGTACAGCGCCTGCAGGAACAGATCGACGAGCTTCAGCGCCAGTTGCAGCAGCAGCGCACCAGCGCACCGGAACAGCCCCAGCGCACTGCGGCCCCGGCTCCCACGGATCCTGGCGATGGCGTGCCGTTTTACCGCGAAACCCTGGGGCGGCCCCTGACCTACCTCGTCCCCATTGCTGGCTACCGTGGGGGAGAGGGGACAAACCAGTTCCAGATCGGTGTGCGGGGGGATTACCGGTCCACGCCCACTTCCCGGTTGCACTTTGTGCCGGAGCTTAGCTTCGGGCTTGGTGGCGGAGAGGTGTCGCCCACCATTCTCCTGAATGGGGCGTACAGCTTCCTGCGGTCCACGACGACGGACTTTGTGAGTGCGCCCGTGGAGCCCTACGCGGGAGCCGGGGTAGGCATTGCGAGCCTCGGCGGTTTCACCTTCGAGCCGGTTACGAACCTCATGTTTGGCTTGGACTACCGCTTCTCGAACAATCAGCTCGTGTTCCTGGAGTACAGCGCGCTAGACTTCTTCGATACGAGCCGAGTCCACGTGGGTGTTCGCGTTCGGCTTTAGGAACGCGATTCTGTACCCCCGCTTCCTCGCAGACGCGACGACATTCTCATGGGACGAGCGATCACTTCAGTATTGCAGAGGGCCTTTCGCTGTAGAATAGGAAGCCTGTTTGGGGTGGTGGTCGCTGCGGTCTTGATCGGCGGTGGGGGGGCACCACGGGGCGCGGAGGCACAGAGCATTTCGGTGGACACCCAGCAGGTGCGTCCGCCCGCCCTGGAGCAAATCCGCCAGCGCATCCGGGACATCCACCGAACGCCCACGCAGTGGCGCCGCCCCCTGGACGTTCGCCCGTCGGCGTCTGCTACGCCAACCACCTCGCCTGAACTACGCGGGAGACGCTCATCCCAGATTGACCGTCCCCGACAGACGCTGCCTGGTCTCAGCCAAGCCGACCTGGAGCGGGTAGAGCGTCGGCTCCAGGCGTTGATCCGGCAGTATCTGTCGAATCAGTACGGCTCGGAGGTCCCGGCCGGCCGGGTGGCCGACCGGTTCGTATTCCAGCCCTCCGCCCCCGCTCGCGTCGGGAGACCGTCTCCCGACCCCGACACGGTGCGTATCGGTGAGTCCCGGTCCGATTCGGTGCGGATGGCGCGGGACACGGTTCGCCAGACGCGGATTGAGCGGGTGGAGCGCCAACTGCTTGACACCGGCGTCTTTCGCGCCTTCGAGGTCAATTTTGCCTTCAATGAGAGCACCTTGCAGCCCCGGGCGGCCCGTACCCTCGACGCTGTAGGCGCCGTGCTACGCCGCTATCCTGATCTCCGCATCGAAATTTCCGGCCATACCGATGCGGTGGGGGGCGATGCATTCAATCAGGAGCTATCGGAGGCGCGGGCCGCGGCCGTCCGGGCCTACTTGGTCGACCAGTTCGGAATCGCGTCCGACCGCCTCTTGGCGCGTGGCTACGGCGAGGCCGAACCCGTCGCCTCCAATCAGGAGCGGGCCGGCCGGGCGCTCAACCGCCGTGTTGAGTTCCAGGTCTTGAATCCGGAGGCCGCACGGTCCCTCCAGCGTGGGACAGAACCCTGAGGAACGAGGGGACGTTCATGGTGCCCGAAAGAATGTTTGGCACCCCTTGCTACCGCATGGCCGACTCCGAGAGCGACCTTATTCCGCACGATCCCGAGCCGAGGGTAGGACTGCCCCCCGGCTCCGTCGTGTTTGTGGGCGAGGATCGCACCCATTCAGTCGAGTTTCGGGTCCTGGAGTACGGGCCCGAGCATCTGATCGAAACCACGGAAGAGCGCGTGGAGGAGGTGCTCAAGTACCGGGACACAACGCCCGTCACGTGGATCAATGTGAGCGGGGTCCACGACGAATCAGTGATCCGGACGCTCGGGGACCATTTCCACGTTCATCCCCTCGTGCAGGAGGACATCGCCCACACCGGGCAGCGTCCCAAGCATGAGGTGCACGACGACTATCTATACCTCGTCGTGAAAATGGTTTACTTCGACGATCGGCGGGATGGTGAACTCCGGGCTGAACAGGTGAGCCTCCTGGTAGGCGAGCGGAACATTATCTCGTTTCAGGAGGACCCCGGAGACGTATTTGAGCCTGTCCGTAAGCGGATCCGCAACGGCCGTGGGCACATTCGCGACCGGGGGCCTGATTACCTGGCCTACGCCCTTCTCGATGTAATTGTAGACCATTACTTTGTCGTCCTGGAGGCCTTTGGGACTCGCACCGAGAACCTTGAAGACGCCATCGTGGAGGAAGCACCGTCGGACCTGGAGGACGATATCCACGATCTCCGACGCGACCTGATCTTTATGCGCCGAATGACTTGGCCGATGCGGGAAATCCTCTATCAGCTCGAACGTCTCGACTCTCCCCTCTGGGCGGACACCAATCAGCCCTACGTGCGCGATACCTACGATCACGTGGTGCAGGTGCTCGACCTTGTCGAGGCCCTCCGCGACACGGCGAGCGGACTCCACGATCTACACATGACGTCCATCAGCAACCGCATGAATGAAATCATGAAGGTGCTGACGATCATCGGGACAATCTTTATCCCGCTCACGTTCATTGCGGGCATTTACGGCATGAACTTCGAGTACATGCCGGAACTGAAATGGACGTGGGCCTACCCCGTCGTATGGGGCCTGATGATCATCCTCGCCGGCGTTTTGCTTTTGTACTTCCGACGCCGCGAGTGGATCTGAGAATGGAGGATCTGCAAGGGGCTGCTCCGCGGCGCGGTGGGATAGCGGCTGGTTCTGCGTAGGGACGGGAGGGTGCTCACTTCTCATCATCCACAATTGCTTCTGTGTTTGATTCCGATCTGGCCAACGGGCCCGTCTACGAACGAGGGGATGCTCTCGACGAAGTCCTGCCGCGTCACGCCCGCGGCGACGGTCAAGACCGAGCGACTGAGACCGGCGAAGACCGCGACGATATCTATGCCCTTTCCAAGGAGGAGTACTGGAACTGGCTGGAGGCGTTGATCGAAGACGGAAGCGTGCTCGATGAGCACCTTGATGACCTCCTGGAGGAAGTGTACGATCTGGAGCCCGCGTTCTACAGCCCTACGGGCCGTCGCCGACTCCAGGATCTCCTCCAGCGACTGCACGAGGTGCGCACGTCTGTCCGTTCGTTTGAGCGAGATGTGGAGCAGCTTTCCTATGCCTTCGCCAAGACCGACGTGATGGAGGCCGGAGGGGCCGACAACGCAGAGCTCGTTCTCACGAGCATCAAGCGCACGTACGATCGCGCCTACGACCTGTGTCTCTACAAACTGGACCGAATGAGCGACGCCTGGATTACGGCGACCAACATTCTGATCAGCCTCACGATTCTGGTAGTCACCATCCTGTTCTGGATGGAATTCCGATAGTGGGAAGTCGCCCGAGGATTCACAGTGTCCCGGCTAAATGAAGTCGACCGTAACGCCGACGGAGAGCACTTCTTTCAGCTGAATGGCATCGCTGGTGTTTTCGTCGAAGAGAGCGACGAACTCAAAGTTGGTCGTGAGCCAGCTGTTAATCCGCATCGTGATAAAGTTTTCCCAGAGCGCATCGGGGGGCTCTTCGATCTGGCCCACAGAGAAAAAGACCGTCGCGCTCGACTGGTAACGCACGTTTTCGGCAATCTGGCGGTCCACGGTGGCCGCAATTTCAGCCCCCGCTTCTACTCGGGCGAGCTGATCCGGATCGACGTCGTAGAGCACTCGCAGGTCCTCCTCACGGACCACGGTTTGCTTGGAGGCCGCGCTCAAGCTGACGGTGTACCAGTCCCGCGGAGCGTAGGTGAGTCCCAGGGTTTCGACGAACGTACCCGGGGCCAGGAAGGCAGAGGTCTGCACTGGGGGCTCGCGGCCCGCAAGCGGGTTTTCCGCCGGGAACGGGTTTTCTGTGTAGTCGAAGCCCCTGGCGAACTGGGTCCGTACGCGGGCGGAAACGGTGGGCTTGAACCGTCGGAAGAAGCCGGTGCCGGCGTAGCGAAAGTTGGACTCCAGCCGGATCAGGTCGTCCGTCTTGCGAATCGGTTCGTCTTCCTCGTCGGCTTCACTCGTCAGCAGCCCGAAGGCGAGGCGAAGGGAGTGTCTTTGAAGCCACCGTCCGTCGTCCTCCTCGGCCACCCCGTCGAGCGACGTGCCGAAGGACAGGGTGTTGAGGCCGCCCTCCTGCCAGTTGCGGTAGGCCGCCTGGGTGCCCGAGAATTGCCCCGAGAGCTCGTATTCAAAGCCCGTCGTATCGGCGGCTTCGGCCTCCGCATCCGACTGGGCGTGGGCGGGGAGGGGCGTGAGGAGCCCGACACAGGCAACGAGGGCGAACGTCGCGAGGGGATTAGAAAAAGAAAACGAGCGCATCTGAGTAGGACGCATTGGCAAAGAGGGGACTGAGTAGGGAGGACTCGATCCGGAGACGGGTCGAGTGCTTTCAGAATTGAAAAGTGAATCTATCCGCGTCTTTCTTCGAAGTCAACCCGCAAATCCCAAGATCCTGTCTCTTGCGCCGCTCTTTACGCCGAGTTTCCCTGGGAACGAAACGGTCCGTTCCGGCCTAGCGGCCAGCCGACGCTTCCGTCGCCGGTGTGTCCGGAAGGTCGGAGGTGCAGTGTGGGCACCGTGTGGCTTGTACGGGAACATCGGAAACGCAGTAGGGACACTTCTTGATAGAGGGGGGAGGCGTAGGGCCTTCGTCGGGCTCGCGGAGCTGATTGATGTAGCGGACCAGTAGAAACACCGCAAACGACACGATTAAGAAGCTGATCACAGCGTTGATAAACGTCCCCGCATTGAGGGTGACGGCCCCTGCCTCCTGGGCGGCCTGGAGCGTCGCGTACGGACCGTTCGGGGATCCTTCCTTCAACACGAGGAAGAGATTCGTGAAGTTGGTGCCCCCCGTGAGGAGGCCCAAGGGTGGAGTCAGCACGTCTTTCACCAGGGACTGAACGACGGTCCCGAATGCCGCCCCGATGATAATGCCGACGGCCATGTCGATCACATTGCCACGGATTGCGAATTTCTTATATTCCTCGAGCATAGGGGAGCAGTGAGTCAAGAAAGGAGAAGGCGGGTGTAGGTCGTTGTATAGTGGTGGGTCGGCGTCGGGAAGAATCCCTCAGAACCGAGGGGCGCGACGCGCCCGTTCAACAGGTACGGATGCGCGACACGGTTAGTCCTGGCGTGCCTCCCCCGCATCGTCGGGCGGTTCGGGGGTAGGTCCGGGCCCTTGACTCGTGGATTGGACCGGAAAGGGCGCGGTTTCGCTCCCGGTGTACAGCGTGCGGTGCGGGAAGGGGATTTCGATGCCGTGCTCGTCGAAAGCTTCCTTGATCTCTACTGGGATGCTATTGCGGAGGTCGAGAAAGTTCTCCGTCTTGGCCCACACTGAGAACTGGTGGTTGATGGCGGAATCGCCATAGCCCTGGAAGAGGATGAGGGGGGGCGGCTCCTCGAGGCACAGCGGATTGCGGTCGGCCACTTCGAGAAGCACCTCACGCACCTGGCGCAGGTCCTCCTTGTAGGCGACCCCCACCTGCAGGTCCACCCGTCGGATGGGAAACCGTCGCAGGTTGGTCACCTCCGACTTGATCATCGTTTCGTTCGGAATCCGCACGAACAGGTTGTCGAATGTGCGGAGCTTGACCGAAAGCAGGTCGATCGAGAGCACCTCGCCTGTGGTGCCACTCACGCGGATGATATCGCCCACGGCGAAAGGCCGCTCGCCCAGCAGAAACAGCCCGCTGATGACGTTCGAGGCCGAGGTCTGCGACGCGAAACCGATCGCCACGGTGAGAATACCGGCCGCCCCCAGAAGCACCCCCAGATCGAACCCCAACTCCATGAGCGCCGAGGCCGTGAACAAGCCCGCGATGCCGTAGAGGCTCGCCCGCCGAATGATCATGGCCCGCTGGGCGTCCGCATCCGCGAACAGACGGGCCAGCCCGTTCCCGGCGAGTCGGCCCAGCACGACCCCTATCCCAATCTTGATCGCGGCCTGGAGTACGTCCAGGGCACGCGGGCTAGTGATGTAATCAACAAAAAGGGTCCACCAGGGCTCCATGGCAGGGCACAGTCGATCATGAACTGGAAAACGCTACGAACCGAAGAGCGTCCCAACGGCACTGAAGGTACTCGTGAAAAGGCCCTTTTTCGAGGGCGCTCGCGGGGGCTGGATGCGATCGGCCTCCTGAGCCTCCGAGGGGGGACCGTTTCGAATTTGAATGTCGGCCCCGTCCTGATTTGGCGATCGAGTCATGGCCACCGTCTGCGTCCAGAGTTGGTGGGTCGGGGTTGTGTAGAGGGCGAGATGCTGCACGGGCAGTTGTACACGCTCGAGGGCGAGTGCGTCGGACGCTGCGTTTTTGATGCGAAGCGGGGTAATCGCGCGGTGATAACGGCGCGGGAGGTTCTCAAGTTGAAGCCGTCCGGCCGTCCGCGTGGCGTAGCAGTACTCACCCTCGACGGTGGAGGGACCGAACCACGTGTCGGACATCCGAAACGATGGTACCTCTTGGAGAAGGCGGTCCGACGCTGTGAGCCGGACCTGAATCCAGAGCGCGGTGCTTAGATAGAGGGTGACGGATTCTCCAGACGGGATGTGGAGGGGATGTTCGGGTCGTGATACCACCGGACGGTCGGCGAGGGCAGGCTGAACAGAAACGCGTGCCTCGGTCTGTCGAAAGCTGTACCGGCTAGTCTCAAGCGCCTCACCCTCCATCTCCGGGAGTGCAGCGATAGTCTCGGGCGGCAGGGGGTGCGACACACGGCTTCGGTTCAACATAGGATCGGTCGCCGTGGGGTCGGCGGGCGACCGGTGCAGAACGCGCCACTCCTGCGACGTACGGTATAGCCAAAGGGTTGTCGGTCCTACGATCCACCGTCCTCCAGTCTCCTCGTCGAGGGCAACAGGACCCCACCACGGCTCTGAGTGGTCGTCTGGGTCGGTGGTCTCCATACACGTTCAGGCGTGGCCGATGAGGCATGTCTTGAATGGAAGCAACATCTCCACAATAGCGGTCGCCAAGCGTTCCGGTGCGTCGTAGGGGAGAGGCGCTGGTTCAGCAAGCGTTCCCGACCCTGTCGTGGGGACTGTCTCCCATAGCAGAAGGTGCACCGGGGGCAAGACTACCCGTAGCAGTCCTCCGGACAGGGGCGAACCTTCCGTTCCGAGAGAAATACATCCCTCCGGTCGCCCACTCGATGCTCAGGTCGTATACGGTACAGTTTAGAGACAGCACCGCGGCAAACGGCGTCACCTCTTGATTCTCAACAATCGCCCCAGTGCTCATGGCTGATTCCTCGCCCGGACTCGATATTTCAGATGCGCGGTGTGCGTTTCACCGGTCCATTAAGGCCAACCTCAAAGCCTGGGCAGACGACATCGGCGAGCATCAGGAGTACGATAAATACATACCGCTTGCCCCCGATCTGCTCCGGCTCCTAGAAGGATTGGCCCTTGACGACGCGGTGCCGATGGCGCGTAAAGCAGAGATTGGGGTTGCCATTTCTTATGTCCTTGCTCCCATGGACACGGTGCCGGAGGAAATGGTCGGGCCATCCGGGTACGTCGACGACATCGGACTGGCCGCCCTGGTGGTGCAGCGGATTCTCGATGACGTAGGGCCGCAGGTGGTGCAGCGGCACTGGCGTCAGGAGGAGGACGTGGCCACGGTGGTAGAGGAAACACTGTCGTTTGCGAGCTACTCGTTGGGCCCGCAGATCTGGGAGACAGTCAAGAAGGACTTCGAACGACAATTGTGATTGTGGCAATCCGTCGTGTCGTGGCACCGGTTCGTCGACGGGGGAGAATCGCTTGGAGGTCCTGTCGGTCAAAGCGCCCCCACGAGGGGAGAACTTCGTTACCTCCTCGGACCGCTGAATTTTTCCGAACAACATCCTTTCTCCCATGCAGACCGCACAGGCAGAGCTTAAGAAAGACGCATCCAACTTCGACGATTACGCCCTTCTGGTGGGGCTCGTCCTTCTCGTTGCGTGGCTCGCAGTGCTATAGCAGGGCCCAATCCACGGCCGCAGATCCGAGATGGCCGTCGTGATCGTTCGTCCGATGACCCTGCTTCCATGATCGAAAAGCTTTTCTCCGGAGACGCTGCGTCTTCTCCCGGCGCTTCATCAGCGGATAAGTGGCGATATGTGCTGGTGCATGGGGTCCTGTTGTGGGGATATCCCGTGGGACTCCTTGTGTCCGTCGTGGATCTTTTCCCGCCGGCCATTCATGCCCCGGACATCGATTCCGGCCTGGAAGGCGTCTCTCTGCTGCTGGCCTGGACGGTGGCGGGAATTCTCTTTGGGATATGGCGGTGGCGAGATCGATGTGAAAATTGACGACTCAGGGCTTCCCCGGGGGACGATGCCGAGCAACCAGATAGGACAAGAGGTCGGGGTCGCGGTGGAATGGTATTTGAGCCACTCCATCACCGTTGAGCCGCTATCGCTTCGGTCACCTTCGGCCTGGGCGACAGGAGGCTTGCTCGACGCGTTTTGGACGGGCACACAGGCCAAAATGAAGAGGCGATCTGCCGGGGCGCTGGCCTCGCTCTGTTGTTGATGTGCCCGGTGACGCGTCGAGCACTGCGTAGGATTTTCCGCCCTGAACCCCTGCGGTCGTATGTCGCTTTTGTCCCTGCCCACCAGCGTCTTGTATCTGTGCTATTTGGCCGCCTTCATGGGGGCCACCCTTGTGTGTCTGGCGGCTGCCTGGCGGGCCCAGCAGATCCCATACGCGGAGACGCGCCGGAGCCTGACGACTTTCTTTCTCGCCAGTGGCGGATGGGCCGCCGCCTACATCGGGTTTCTACTTCCGTTCTCACGACTGGCCAAGAATTTTTTCTACCAGACGAGCCTAATCGTGGGGTTTGGGACTGTGTGGGCCTGGCTCTGGTTCTGCTCCGCCTACACCGGACGCGCACTTCACCGGAATCCCACGGCTCAGCGCTTTGCCGGCGTCGTCTTTCTGGCCGTCGTGGTCTTGAAGGTGACAAATCCTTTCCACGAGCTCTACTATACCCTCCAGCCGGCCAGTATTGAGGCGTTCGGGACTGTAGTCCAACACGGCGTTCTGTACTGGGTGGTCATGGGCGTGTCCTACGCACTGGCGACAGCGGGGTATCTCATGCTGTTCGAACTGTTCGTAACGACCGAGACCCAGACGGGTCCCCTTGCGGTTCTGACGACCCTAACGGCACTGCCGGCGGCCCTCAATATTCTTGGGCACGTGGAGCCCTGGCTGCAAGATTTCACCCACGAGCCCCTAGGGGTCGCGGTGTTCGCAGTAGGGGTGCTTTTTGTGTACACCTACCAGTTCCAGGCCGTCCGCCTGGCCGGAAGCCTCTCGGCCCCCACCATCATGCTGAGTACCGACGGCCGCATCCGGGACTACGGGCGGCGGGCCGCGGCCCTCTTCCCGGCACTGGATGAGCGCTCCGTGGTGGGGAAATCACTGGGCGCGGTGCTGCCGGGGCTGGCTGAGCGGCTTGGGGAGGATCAATCGCTGCTGGAGAAGGAGGGCGATGGGGCGGAGGAGGCCCCCCGGTACTACCGAATCGTCGAAACGGACTTTGGAGGGGGCGACAGTCAGGGAAGCCGAGTGGTGGTCCTGTCCGACATCACGGCGCGGGAACGTCGTGAGCGGGCTTTGCAGAGTCGGAAGGAAAAGGTGGAGGCCTTGTACGCCGCGGTAAACCGGCTCCTCCGGGCCCGCGACAGGGAGGGCGTGGGGGATGTTGTGCTCCAGCTCGTGAATGAGGTGTTTGGCTATCCGCTCGTTGGGGTGCGCCTGGCGGAGGAGGAGACGCTTGTCCCCATCCAGCATTCCCCGAAAGTATTCGAGCACATGCCGACCCGTCCCCCCGTAGACACCGGGGGCGACACCCTCATCGCAAAGGCATACCGGAGCGGCGAGCCGCGTGTCATCGACGATCTCTCCACCACCGACGGGCCGCTGGAGTACGGCCAGGCCCGTGCCGCGGCATTTTTCCCGATGGGGGAGTACGGCGTCATCTCGGTGGGGGGGCTGCGGGCGCACGACATGGATCCGTTTGATACCGGCCTTGTGGAGGTGCTGGCGGCCCACGCCGGGGTGGTGCTGGATCGTCTCGATCAGGAGACGGTGCTTCGAGAGGCGAAAGAAGAGGCAAAAGAAGCGAGTGAAATGAAGTCGGCCCTACTGGCCAACATGAGCCACGAGATCCGGACGCCGCTCACGTCCATCATCGGGTTCGCGGAAGAGATTAAGACCCTGGCCGATGGGCAGGACGGCCCGACGGCCCGGTTTGCCCGTCACATTGAAAACAGCGGACGCCGCCTGCTGGGCACCTTGGACGCGGTGTTGAATCTCTCACGGCTGCAGGGCAGTGGCGAGGGCGCTTCCTCTCAGCCGATCGATCTTACCGACATGGCCGACGGGGTTGCCAGTCAGTACCGCTCCGAGGCAGAGGACGAAGATATTCGGTTCCACACCGACACGACGAACGATCCGCTCTGGATTCAGGCCGACCGCGAGGCACTGCGCATTGCCCTGCAAAACCTACTTTCCAATGCGGTGAAGTACACCGAGTCGGGCGGGGAAGTATGGGTCCGGACGCGGGCTGACGCCCGCACGGCAGTTCTGGAGGTCGAGGATACCGGCATCGGGATGGAGCCGTCCCGGATTGATACGTTGTTCGACCCCTTCCGACAAGAGTCCGAGGGCGTGGGGCGTGAGTACGAGGGACCCGGGCTCGGGCTCGCGGTTACAGGGGAGGCGGTGGAAAAGATGGGGGGAACCATTGCGGTGGACACCGAGAAAGGAGAGGGGGCGTGCTTCACTGTGCGGCTCCCGCGCGCCGAGGCGCCCACAGAAGTGGAGGAGGCTGGCTCTCCGGTCCCCGCGTGAGGTGGGGGCATGGATGGGACCTCACGCACCAGCGATGGGAGAAGGACTCCCTGCATGCTTCACCCGGGACGCAGGCCCGTGGATCCCTCATTCACGCTTCCCGTTTCGGTGACTGTTTCCTCCGTGAACCAAGGCCTCCACCATGCGCACCGTTGTAGGCGTTCTCCTGCTTGTCGGACTCTTCGCCGGGTACCCCCATGCCGGCCTCGGACAGCAAGATGTCGAGTTTGGGGTCACGGTGGGGGGCAACTGGGTCACGATGGATTCCCCAGGCGCCAGTCCCGACGGCTACTTCTCATTTACGGGGGGATTTGTGGCGCGGCGGCCGGTGCTCGGGGGGCTGTCCCTCCAGTCCGAGCTTCTGCTGACCCAGCGAGGGGCAGAGATCGCAGCCGACAGTGCAGGGTCGATCGAGTATGGGGCGGTGTATCTCCAGGTCCCTCTGCTTCTGCATGTGGAGGCGCCGGCCGTCCAGTCCGTCGTCTTCCACGCCGAGGGCGGGGGGTACGGGGCGGTCAAACTCTTTGAGCGTCAAACACCGGGGAACGATATCAACGTGTCCCTCGACACCGGCGCGTCGTTTTTCCAACGGTTTGATGCGGGCATCGTGGCGGGGGGCGGGGCCTCCTTCACCATCGCGGGTCAGCCTTTTAACGTCACGGTGCGCCGGGAATGGGGGCTGCCCGATGTGGCCCGGGACCTCCAAGACCAGCCTTTTCCGGCCGCTCCGCTTCCGGACGAGGGAAAGACTCGAGCCTGGGTCGTGCTCTTGCGAATTGGGCTTTAGGACCGGTCGTTGCTCGGGGGGGGGGTCAATAACAGAACCCTCGCGGTCTCCTCAGGGCGTGTCGGCCCGAGCGTCCCGCAGAGAAGACTGTTACGGGGGCCGCCGTTCATTTGCAAAACGGCAGTCCGCCTCTTTTCTTAAACCAATCTCGCCCGGCGAATGGCCTCCAGGGCTGATCGTCAGGCACTGCAATGGGGCGGAAAACCGGTGGGGGCAGGAGCCGCGTTTGGGCCGTGGGCGAGGCGGCCAACAATGCCCGCGCCGCAGTCTAGACCGCTTTTGGTGACGATGTATCGGGTGTATGTACCTCAGTAAACTCGAACTGCAGGGCTTTAAGAGCTTTGCGGATGAGACCACGCTCACATTCGACCCGGGCGTGACCACCATTGTGGGACCCAACGGATGTGGCAAGTCGAACATCGTGGACGCCATCCGTTGGGTTATCGGCGAGCAGCGGCCCACCGTGCTCCGCTCGGAAAAGATGGAGAATCTTATCTTTAACGGCACGGCCGATCGGCGGCCATTGGGCATGGCCGAGGTGGAGCTCACCATCGAGAACACCGACGGCGTGTTGCCGACCGAGTACACCGAGGTCACTATTGGGCGGCGCCTGTTCCGCGACGGCACCTCGGAGTACCTGATGAACGGGACCACGTGCCGCCTCAAGGACATCACCGACCTGTTTATGGACACCGGCATGGCGGCCGATGCCTATTCGGTGATCGAACTGAAAATGGTCGACGAATTGGTGTCAGGCTCCACCGAGGACCGCCGCCGCATGTTTGAGGAGGCGGCGGGCATAACGCGGTACAAAATGCGCCGCCGTCAGGCCCTCCGCAAGCTCGATAGCACGCAGTCGGATTTGGAACGGATTCGCGACCTGACCGACGAGGTGAGTACGCAGGTCGAGCGTTTGGAGCGACAGGCCGAGAAAGCGCAGCGATACCGCGAGGCGGAAGACAAGCTGCGTCGTCTCGAGCTCCTTCTCGCGCAGGTCGAGTACAATCGGCTCGTGGAGCGGCAGGCAGAACTGGAGGCGACGGAAGAGAAACATGAAGCGCAGGCCGCGTCCCTGGCGACCGACGAGCAATCGATGGAGCGCCGGCTCGGGGCGTTGCGTGAGTCGTTTGAGGAGCAAGAGGCCACCGTGCAGCAGCGTCGAGAGGCGCTGCAAGAGCACCGGGCCCGGGTGCGGGAACTGGAGGCGGAGCAGCGGCTGCAGCGCGAACGCCTGACGCGGGCCCGCGAGGACCGTGACGACGCGAAGCAGGCCCAACAGGAGGCTCGCGAGCGTCGCGATGCCCTGACCGACGAGGTAGAGCGCCTGGAGAGTGCACTGGAGCAGGCGTGCCCCGCCCTCGAGGACGCCGAGGCGGCGCTGGAAAACGCCCGCGACGAGCGGGACACGGCGAAGGCCGCCGCGGATGAGCTTCGCGAAGAGGTGCAACAGCTCCGGCAGGAGGCCGAGGCCGCCGAGGACGAGCACGCAGAGCAGGTCCGCCGGCTTGACCGTCGCACCAACCGCCAGGAGTTGCTGGAAGAGGAGCAGGCCCGGGCGCAACAGCAGCTTGACGACCTCGCGGACAAGGCCCAGCGGCTCGACGACCGCATTGAGGAGGCCGAGGCCGACCGCGAGGCGGCCCAGCAGGCCCTGTCGGAGGCCCGAACGGCCCTCGACGAGGCCGAGGCCACGCGCGATAACCACGAGCAGGCCCTGGAGGCCGCGCAAGACGAGCTCCGTGACTTGGAGCGTCGCCGCGATGCCGCCGCCGCAGAGGTGGAGCTCCTGGAGGGCCTCGTGGCGAGCTACGACGAGTTTTCGGACGCCGTGCAGTTTTTGGCGACGGACGGTCCCTTCGAGGACCTCCGTACGGTGGCCGACGTGCTAGGGTGTGACGACGATGTGCGCGTGGCGCTCGACGCAGCCCTGGGCGCCCTTGCGTCCTGTGTGGTGGTGCCCACCGCCGACGCCGCGCAAGCCGCTATCGCCCGGCTCCGCGAGTCCGAGAAAGGCCAAACATCGTTTCTGGTGCTCGAGCGCCTTCCCGACACAATTCCGACGGCCCCGACGCCCGACGGCGCGACGGCCCTCCGCGACGCCGTCCGCACGGCGGGCCCCGACTACGATCCGCTGGCCGACGTACTTCTCCGTGACTGCTACCTCGTCGACACCCTCGATGAGGCCCAGGAGGCGGTGGACCACACCGACGAGTCGGTGCGCGTATTTGCCCGAACAGGCGAATGGATCGATGGCCGGGGCGTGCTGCGTGGTGGGAGCGTGCAGAGTGACGTATCCCCCGCCGCGAGTCGACTGGGACGCCGCGAGCAGTTGGAGCGAGCCCGCGAACAGCGGACCACACTGCAGGAGGCCTGCAACGATCAGGGAGAGACCGTGGCGGCGAAGCGGGCGGCACTCGAGGACGTCGACCTGGCCGTCTACGAGTCAGCGGTGGAAGAGGCGCACGCGACCCTCGCCGACGCTGAGCAGCGGCTGGAGCGACTCCGCTACGAACGCGAGTCGCTCGATGAGCGACGCACGGAACTCCAGGAGCGCCTGGACGGGATCGAGAACGAACTCGCTGACCATGCAACCCGCGTCGACACGCTCCGCGAGGAAGCACAGGCGGCCGAAGAGCGGATGAAAGTGCTCCGTCAAGACCGGGCCGAGGCTGAAGAGGCCCTCGCGGCGGCCGAAGAGCGCGAACGGGAGGCCGTCGATGCCTTTAGCGACGCACAGGTCGCGGCCGTCGAGGCCCGCAATCGGGTCGACAACCTGGAGCAGGACCTGGAGCGGGCGCGCGAGCAGATTGACGAGATCGACCGCCGGACCGGCGAGCGCAACGCAAAGATCGACCGGCTCGACGCGGATATAGAAGAGGCCCTCGATACGCAGACCGAACTTGACGAACAGATCGAGGCGCTCCGTGAGGAGCGGGAGACGCGTGACCAGTCCCTTGAGGAAGCGGAATCGGTTCTGCAGGACACCAAGGCCGAAATCGAGGAGGTAGAGGATCACCTTCGGTCCCTCCGGCAGGCGCGGGAGGAGGCCCTAGAGAAGAAAAACCAGACTTCTGTTTCGCTCGCGGAGGTAGAGACCCGCACGCAGGACCTTCTCGACAGCATGGCGGCCGACTTCGAGCGCGACCTGGCGGACGACCCGGTGTCGATCCCCGACGATTTCAATGAGTCCGATGCTCAGTCTGAAGTGAAAAGCCTGCGCGGCACCATCAACGCCCTCGGGGATGTGAATCCGCTGGCCCTGGAAGAGTACGAGGAAGAGAAGGAGCGCCTTGACTTCCTGCAGGAGCAGAAAGACGACTTGGAAGCGGCGGAAGATACCCTGCTCGACACGATTCACGAGCTCAATACGAAGGCCTCCGAGCGGTTCATGGAAACCTTTGAAGAAATCAAGGGCAGTTTCGGTGACATCTTTACTGAGCTCTTTGGGGAAGGGGCCTCCGCAGAGCTCCAGCTGGAGGATCCCGACGACCCTATCGACTCGGCCATCGAAATTGTGGCTAAGCCGCGCGGAAAGCGGCCGGTTACGCTCGACCAGTTGTCCAGCGGCGAGAAGGCCCTGACGGCCACGGCACTTCTTTTTGCCATCTACCTCGTGAAGCCCAGTCCCTTCTGCGTGCTCGACGAGGTGGACGCTCCCCTTGACGACGCGAATGTGGAGCGCTTTATGAACCTCGTCCGCCGCTTCGAAGATGATACGCAGTTCGTGCTCGTGACCCACAATCAGCGCACGATGGATCTCTCGGATCGCATGTACGGGGTGACCATGGAAGAGCAGGGGGTCTCGACGCTGGTAGGCGTTGAGTTTGACGAAGCCGCGGAGCTGACGGGATAAGATTGCAGGGCCGGACCCCGGCGCCAGTAACGACGGTCGCGAGACCTAACCAATCAGCCATTCGTTTCCATGGAGGAGGGCCTGCGCGATACCTTGCTGTCGTTGGGGAATACTGTGGGTGGCGCCCTGCTCATGTTGGTTGGGGCGGCCGTGCTCGGGGGGCTCCTCTACGCGGCGGTCCTCTGGGGATTGCGCCGCGTCACTTGGGGCACCCGTTGGGTCTTGCCCGTTCGTGGAGCCTTGCTGCGATGGATCCGTGCCCCGCTTCGCCTCCTCGTGCCCGTGTTGTGCGTCTACGCGGCACTCCCGGTCGTTCAAGGGGTCCTCGGCCCGCTCCGCTCGTTTGTTGCGGGCGGGCTCCACGTTGCGTTCGTGGTAGGCGTCACCTGGGGACTCCTCGCGCTCCTTCGCGCCGGGGAGGAAGCCATCGGCGACTACTATACCACCGATACGCCGGACAACCTGAAGGCGCGCAAGGTGGTGACACAGGTACGCATTCTGCGGCGCATCGTGGCCACCGTCGTGGTCGTCCTGGCGGTTGGGGTGCTGCTCATGCAGTACGAGCCCTTTCGCGAGCTAGGCACCGGCATCCTGGCCTCTGCCGGCATTGTCGGCATCGTCGTGGGAATCGCCGCCCAGCGCACCCTTGGCAACGTCGTGGCGGGCATCCAGATTGCACTCACCCAGCCCATTCGGGTCGATGACGTGGTGATTGTGGAAGGGGAGTTTGGGTGGGTCGAAGAAATCACACTCACCTACGTGGTGGTACGCGTGTGGGACCGACGCCGCATCGTGCTGCCCATCACGCACTTCGTGGAGCAGCCGTTTCAGAATTGGACGCGGACCTCGGCGGATCTCATTGGGACAGTTTTCCTCTACCTCGACTACACGGTGCCGGTGGACGAGCTGCGGGCAGAGCTCCGGCGCATGGTGGAGGCCTCCGAACACTGGGATGGTGACGTGGTGGGGCTGCAGATGACTGATGCCTCAGAACGGACCATTACCCTCCGCGCCATTGCGAGCGCTAAGGATGCTCCCACCCTTTGGAACCTGCGCTGTGAGATTCGGGAGGGCCTCGTGGCGTATATCCGCGAACACTACCCCGAGGCCCTTCCGGCCGTGCGGACCCGGGTGGAGGCGCCGGGGGACGGGGAGTCGTCCGCTTTTACCACAGCTAGTGAGTGAGCGAAGGGAGGCGCCTCCAACTTACCCCTTGATCACGCCCAACGGACGGAGTTGGGCCACCTTCTGCGAGAGCTCCGCCCCCTCGACGGCCTCTACCACGTCCGCCACGTCCTTGTAGGCCTCCGAGATCTCCTCAGTGACCGTACGCCGACTCTCACCACGAACGATAATTCCTTCGTTGGCTAGTTCGGCGGTCACGTTGCGGTTGCCGGCAGTCTTACGGGCCTGTCGGCGACTCATCTTGCGCCCCGCCCCGTGACAGGTGCTCCCGAACGTCTCGCTCATCGCCGTGTCCGTGCCTACGAGGACGTAGCTGTAGCGGCCCATGTCGCCGGGAATGAGCACCGGCTGGCCCACCTTTTGGTAGCGGTCCGGCACGAGCGGATGGCCGGCCGGCAGCGCCCGGGTGGCGCCTTTCCGGTGCACACACACCTCTTGCTCACGCCCGTCTATGTGGTGCGTCTCGAACTTGGCAATGTTGTGCGCTACCTCGTAGACCGTGTGGAGGCCGTGCTCGCGAGGGGTGAGGTCGAGGGCCTCCTCGAACGCGAGGCGCGTATTTTGGGCCATCACCTGTCGGTTGGCGAAGGCGTAGTTGATGGCGCAACGCATTCCGCGGATGTATTTTTGGCCCTCCGGCGAGTCGATGGGCGTGCAGGCAAGCTGGCGGTCGGGAAGCTCAATGTTGTACTTGTTCATCGCCTTATCCATGTCCGATAGCGCGTCGTCGCACACCTGGTACCCAAAGCCGCGGGAGCCGGAGTGGATGATGGCCGTGACGTGGCCCTCGTGGAGGCCCATGGCGGCCGCCGCCGTTTCATCGTAGATCTCCGCCACGTAGCCAACCTCTAAGAAGTGGTTGCCGGAGCCGAGCGTGCCAATCTGGTCGAGCCCGCGCTCCTTGGCTCGGGACGACACGGCATCTGGATCCGCGCCGTTCACCTGTCCGCCCTCTTCCACCACGTCGAGGTCGGCGTCCGACCCGTAGCCCTCGTCCACGGCCCACGCGGCGCCCTTCTTCAGCACGCGCGGCAGCGTAGCGTGGTCGACGCGCAGGGCGCCGGACGAGCCCACACCCGTGGGAACGCGGCGGAAGAGGGCGTCGACGAGGCGCTCCGTATCGCGGCGGTCGAGGTCGTCTTTTGTCAGTTTTGACGACATCAGCCGCACGCCGCAGTTGATATCGTAGCCCACTCCTCCAGGCGAGATGACTCCGGCGTCGGGGTCGAACGCAGCGACGCCACCGATGGGAAAGCCGTATCCCCAATGGATGTCGGGCATGGCCAGCGAGGCCTTGAGGATGCCGGGCATGTGGGCCACGTTGGCCGCCTGCTGTGGGGCATCGTCCGAGAGGATGTCGTCTAGCATTGCCTCGGTGGCGTACAGGCGGGCCGGGACGCGCATGCCGCCCGTTTTGGCGATTTGCCAGCGGTAGTCGTCGAGTTTTTCGAGGTCGTAGTCAGGCATGACGGAGAAGGGGGGACGGGTGAGAGGGGCAATCAGGAAACTAAAACGGCCCGCTCCGGACGGAGGTTGCGGTGTGGATGCGTGAATCGGGACGCGTGAATCGTGATGTGAGAATTGGGCGTTTACGGGTCTCAGTTTTCAATCCTTCCCTCACGAATCACGCCTCACGGATGGCTGTCACATATCAAAAATGACCTGTACGCCCCATCCATCGTCCGTCTCCTGGATGTCCAGGCCGTGGAAAGTAATGGCCTTGATCTCGGTGTAGACCGTGTGCCGGGCCGGGTCGATGGCTTCGCCGTGAACGGTGGCCGTAAGGGTGAAGCTATCGTCGGCCTCGTTGATGGACCTGACGTCGAATGCCCGGTACAACACGTCATCAACCGTGTGCCGGTAGTTAAGCTCTGAGAGCCACCGTACCATGAGGGCCACCCGGTCGCGTCCGTCGACCCTAATCGTCGTGGTGTCGGTGGTCTGGACGGTCTCTAGGTCGGTGAGCACCCGAAACATGGCCAGGGCCGCCCGCTCGAAAAGTTGGGGGAGGGTGGCGGCCGTCACTTGGAGGCCAATGTCACCAGTGTGGTCGATCTCACGAAGCCAGTCGGGTGGGGCGCTGGGCATTGGGGGCAAGCGGAAATGGAGGTACAGTGGTAGGGAGTGTGTACGCGAACACCGGATACACTGTCCGGATGAGGATCTGGAGACTACAAAGTGTCGGAGGGGGCTAGAGGCTCAGCGTTCCATCGCCGTGGGATGCCCGGCATAAGCGCCGCTATGAGGCGTCTCGTAGACGGGAACGGCGTTGAGGGCGTTCAGAAGCTCACCACTCGGACCGTGAGAGAATGAAAAGAAGCCCCATAGGTCGCCGGCCCGCGTCGGCGGGCGAGTAGCCGTCGTGGACGGAGGCGCGGCTGGGCCGAAGTCCAATGCGGACGGGGGAGGGAATAGAGGCGTCACCGCGTCGTGGTGGATGGACACATGGCACCCTGTTGTTCGGCGTGCGCAGGACGACATTTCCACGGCGGGTTCACCTGTCGCGGAGCCCGATTCTCGAAGGCGTGGGACACGGGAGCTTTCATTACCTAAAATAGCCGTTGGGTGCACCGTCCTCAACCGTCAGAGGAGCACTGTTGGCCAGAAACATGGAAAACCTCCGGATCCCGAAGGCCTCTCGCGAACAGGCTTCGTCCCCCATTGAAGGGCCACTGTGTTACGACGGAGGATAGGCCTCACCCTCCGCAAACACCACCCCGGTAAGGTCGAAGCGAGCCCCACCGGCTGCACTCTCCGTAATGTGGATGTCCCAGCCGTGTGCGTCGGCAATCTCACGCGCGATGTTGAGCCCGAAGCCAGTGCCCGAGTCCCGCGTCGAGTATCCAGTCTCGAACACTGCGTCGCGCTCCTCCTCCGGGATGCCGGGCCCGTCATCGGCGACGTAGAAGCCGTCTGCGCGGTCCCCAATCACAATCGTAACCGATTTGCCCCCATGCTCCACCGCGTTGCGGACGAGGTTTTCGATGAGCTGGTGTAGGCGAGAACGGTCGGACAGGATCGTGTGCTCGGTCCGTCGAATCAGGGTGGCTTCTTGGGTATCGACAGTCTGCCAGGCGTCTGCGGCGACGGCCGCCACGGAGACAGGCTCGGGATCGGTCACGGCGGTGCCCCCGTGGGCCAGTGCAAGGAGGTCGTCGATGAGGGTGGCCATGCGCTGCAGCGCCCGTTCGGCCCGCTCCAGATGATCGCCCGTTCCGTTTTCGCGGGCCAGCATGACGTTGCCGGATGCCACGTTCAGAGGGTTGCGAAGATCGTGGGATACCACCGAGGTGAACGCTTCCAGGCGCTCGTTCTGGTTCTTGAGTTGCTCCTGCTGTCGATGTTGGGTCGTCACGTCGTTGACGACAATGAGGCGTCCCGGCTCTCCCCCGCGGGAAAGCGTGAGCGGGCTCACGCGGATCTCGTAGTACCGAGTCGCGGACGGAGAGCGATCAGGGGGACTGGTTCCGACGGAAAGGATACTACGCTCGCCGTCGGCCTCCTGCACGTGTTCGTAGAATGCGTCGTTCGGCACGATCTTCTGCACAGGAACGCCAATGACATCCGACGGGGCGTCCAGCATGTTGCGGCCCGCTGCATTCACGTCCACCACTCGCCCGCGGGAATCCACGACGCACACCCCGGCCGCAATGCTGTCGAATACCGTCCGGAGGGCCACAGGCCCAAGATCGGCGAGCTGGTAGCGCGATAGGGCCGTCCAAAGCGCACCCGTTGTGACCGCCAGTGCGACAGGCGTCAGGTCGAGGGTCATGACCTGGAGCACGTGTGGAATATTGGCGGCCCAGGGGGCGGCCACGCCCGTCAAAATAGCGACGGTCTGGTCCCGGTACAGGTCCGGGGCCGTGAGGGCATACCGGAGGAAGAGGAAGGAGCCGGCCAGGAGCAGGGCGTACGTAAAGAGGACAAACCCCCAGAAGCCGATGGCAGGGGTTGTGGCAATATCCGCCGGCCCGACCGCTGTATACTCCACGCCGGCCCAATACAGGTTGTGGTGGGGATTCGTCCAGACGAGCCCTAGAAACGCCCCGCCCGCGGCCACCAAGGGAGCCACGGTACGAAATGTGAGAAGCGTTCGGGAACCGGTGTATTCCAGCGCGAAAAGGAAAAAAGCAACCGGGGCGGCGGTCATTCCGAGGTAGGAGGCCTGCAGCCACCGGAGTTCGGCCCCTGGGTCGGTCGAAAGGGCAAGTCCCAAGCTTCCGCCGGCCCAGACGACTGTCGCCAACGCCACGACGCCCAGTGGTCGTGCACCGGTTGCGTCGCGATTCTGGTATGCCTTGTACGCAATCCAACAGGCCAGTAAACATGCTCCACCAAGCGCAGAAAAATATCCCAGTTGGAGCATTGCTAAGGGCTGGGGCGAGAAGGATATACGCACGCACCTCTAAACTCCTGCGTTTTCCTTTGGTTGCCCGGGGACGCAGCCAGGCTGAGACAGGGGCATCGGTCAGTGCACGAGAACTGTGGCCTCTCCGCGTCGGATCGGAGATCCATCTCGTAGGTTCATACCAGTCAGCATCTCCGCGCAACGTCTCGCTTTTTCGCTGTTCCGCTCCTGTCATGTCCGAATCTTCAGGTGCTTCCAGCGCATCCTCGTCGCGCCGCCACCGCCTACTCCGCTGGGGCGGAGGAATTGTGGTTGGTATCGCCGTTCTACTTCTCGTGGTGGCCCTCGTGGTGCCGCGCCTCTTCACGTCCGAGCAGTTGAAAGGGTACGTGATTCCGCCCCTGGAGGACGCAACGGGGCGGCAGGTGCAGATCGACGCGATCGGACTTCGCGTCTTGCCGACGCCCGCCATCCGCGTTTCTGGATTTCGGCTCGCCAACGCCGAGGGCTACGGCCCAGCCCCGGCCGTGAGAGCTCGGGCCTTGAGCGTGGACGTGGCGCTCTGGCCACTATTCGTCGGCACCATCCGGCCCACGGCGGTCGGCCTCGACGCCCCAATCATTCGCTACGAGGTGGCGGAGAACGGCCGCACTAACTTCGATAACTTTGGCGGCTCGGACACCACCGCGTCGGAACCGTCGGAGGGCCCGCTGCTCGGTGGCATGCCGCTCTCGGACGTGCGGGTGTCCGAGGCTAAACTCCATTACACCGACCAACGCACGGGGCAGGCCGTTCGTCTCGGCTTCGACGCCCAGGTGGGAGTGCTTCCGGACGGGGCGGTCCTCACGAGCAGTGGCACCCTTGATCTGCGAACGGTTCGGGCCGTACTTCCCAGCGTAGGCCCCGACACCCTTGCGGTGCAGGATGCACAGGCGACCTACGACGTACAGGTGTCGCCGTCGGCGGGCGAGGTCACCGTGCGGTCGCTTCGGTTCGACACGGCACCCCTTGCGCTCTCGGCCACGGGCACGTTGACGGGGCTGAACGATCGGCCTACCGTCGACTTCTCTATCGAAACGGACGACGCGGATCTTGCCGAGATGGCCGCCTTCATTCCGGCGGCGGCTGTGGAGGGGCTCAATCCCCAAGGCACGATCACACTTCGGGCGATGGTGTCCGGTCCGCTGACCGACACCACGGGTGCCCAGTCGCTGTCCGTTACGGGAACGGGTCGACTCACTGGCGTGGGGGCCGACTACGAGGGCACAGCTCTCGTCCGCGACCTGAACGCCAACCTTGCGCTCTCCCTCGACTCGATGGCCCTACGGTCGGTGCAGGGGCAGGTGCTCGGGACGTCACTCGACGGGGCCGTGGCGGTGCGCGACCTCTCGGGGCGTCCCCGAGCGGTCCTCGATCTGAAGACTGGCCCGATGGATCTGGCCGATCTGGCTGCCTTGGCCCCCGCGGACCAACGTGGGACCTACAATCCACAGGGCACGCTCCAACTCGACGCGAAGGCAGAAGGCCCCTTGACGATGGACGCGGCGTCGCTAAAGCAATGGACGTTCGATGGGCAGGGGCAGCTTGCTGGTTTTGGCGCGGATTACGGGGGGATGTCCCTGCTCCGGGGGCTTGGGGCGCGTCTTCAGTTCTCTGGCACCGCTGTGGCGGCACAGGGCATCGACGGACAGTTCCTCGGCAGGCCGCTGTCGGGCCAACTGACGGTCCGCGACCCGCTCGGCAGCCCGCAGGTGGAGGGGCAGCTGGCAGGAGCGGTGGAGATGGGGCAGGCCATGGCGCTGGTGGAGGGGGACGATGCGGGCGAGGTGCAAGGAACCGCTGAATACGACGTGGGCTTCACGGGCCCAGTTGACAACCCCCAAGCTATTCGACCCAGTGGACGTGTCCGGCTCACCGAGATGCAGGTCCCCTATGAGTCGTTCCGGGCCCCCCTGGAAATCCCGGAGGCCACCGTTCAACTTACCGGTACCGGTCTCTCGACGGAGCGCTTCACAATCCGCTCCGGATCGCAGACTATGGCGCTTCAGACCACGGCGCGAAATCTCTTTCCGGTCGCGGAGGGCCTGGCGGACTCGGATCCGGCCCTCTCCGCCACCTTCACCCTTACGGCCGACCGCCTCGACCTCGTCGCGCTTTACCCGGAGGCCGATACGTCTGTGGCGTCATATTCACAGCTCTTTGCCACGCACTTGTCCGGGGGACAGATCAAGGGGCAGTCGCCCGAATCGCTGGCTGAAGAGGCATACGGGGGCGTCGAGGTGCCGGCCTACGCCGTGGAGGGGCGCGTAGAGATTGGCACGTTGCTCAACGATCCGCAGCGCTACGACGACCTGACGATGGACGTACGGATGGACGACCGGCGGCTTGCCCTCCGCAACGTGACGGCGAGCACCTACGACGGGACCTTGAGTGGTCAGTTGACGCTCGATCAGCGGGAGCCCCCCTCCTCTGCCGCGACAGTTGAGGATGGGTCGGTGCTCTTGGCCGCCGCCCAGCCGGGTGCAGCACCCACACCCCGCCCATCGCCCGCCCAGTCGTCCCTTACGTACGATTTCCAGCTACAGGACGCGCAGGCCGGGGCTGTGCTCCGTGACTGGACCACCCTTGGGCGCTTCGTAACGGGGACCCTCACCCTCAACGCCGACGGCACGGCGTCGCTCACGGAGGGATTCCTTCCCGAATCCGCCGCGTTTACGGCCATCGGACAATCACTCGTATCCAACGGGGGCCTCTCCCTGGATATTGGGCCCGCTCAGGCCCTCGCCGATGCGCTGAAGCTCCCCACCTCGTCACTCAAGCAGTTCAAACGCCTCGGCGGTCCGTTCGCCATTAAGGACGGACAGTTTCAGCTGAATACGTGGGACTTTGGCGGCAGTGAGTTTACCGGGAATCTAGAGGGAGCGCTCGGATTTGGGGGACGCGTAGACCTCAAGATGACCATGAATCTTCCGCTTTCAACACTACAGCAGTCGAATCTCACGTCGAGATTGGGGGACAGCGACGGGAAGCTTGGCGGTCTGCTTGACAAGCTCGTGGGAGGAGCGTCCGGCGACGAGACCGTGCCAGTGACCGTGCGCCTCGGGGGCACCATGAGCGAACCGACCATGGAGGTCCTCAATCGCGACGCCATCACCACGCGTATCGAGTCCATCGCCAAGGACGCTGGCCTTAACCTGCTGCGTGATTTCTTTGGGGGTGGGGGCGGGAATCGATGAGCGCATTCGGACGCACGGGCCTAGGGATGGGCGGCACTCCGAAGCCGAAGGACGACGGGATCGGTTCCGGCGGCGGGGGACGTATTCCCGCGCGCAGCGGGGATAATGTGGTTCGCCAGGAGGCGTAGGAGTTGCTCGTTGTGGTCGTTGCTGCCGCGGGGACGATTGCGGAGCGACGAAGTGAAGACCACGACCAGGTTGAGCCGGGGGACGACGAAGATGTACTGCCCGCCGTAGCCCCAGGCGAAGGCCACCCGCTCACCCCCAAACGTGTGGGTGAACCAGAGATACCCGTACTGGTGGTTGTTGTAGGTGGAGCGCACGTATGTGCCCCACGAGCGGTCGATCCAGTCCGACGGAAGCACCCGCTCCCCATTGACCGTGCCCTGGTTCAGATAAAGTTGCCCAAACCGAAGCATCCCCTGAGGTGTGAGCGCCAGGTTGTTGCCTCCAAAGTAGCGGCCCGTGGGCGACTGTTGCCAGCTCCGAATGCGCACGCCGAGCGGGTCGAAGAGCTGTTTCTGAGCAAAGGAGCGGAGCGACTGGCCCGTGGCTTCGGCCAGCACGGCCCCTAGCAGGTGTGTGTTGCCGGTGCTGTAGATCATCTCTCCGCCGGGGCGGGCCACCATTGGACGCCCCAGGGCATCGGCTACCCAGTCGTTGCTGGAGACCCACGCGCCGTAGTTGCCAAAGCTGGTGGATTCGAGTCCGGCCTGCTGCGTGAGAAGGTGGCGGATCGTGATGCGTTGTTTGCGCGGGGCGTCGGCCAGGAGGCGGGGGAAGAACGGTCCGATGGGCTGGCGTACGCTCTCCAGCGTGCCCTCCGCAATCGCGATGCCGGTGAGTGCGCTGAGCACACTCTTGCTGGCGGATTTGAGGTTGGCGCCTCGGCGGGCGGTCATCCCGTTGAGGTAGACCTCCGCCACAGTTGTATCGCCCCGGGCCACGAGCAGGCTGGTGAGCGGCGGAAGAGCGGCGGCGCGGTCTACGGCCTCGGCTAGGGCAAAGGCGTCGAAGCCGTGGGCATCGCCCGGGTGGGCACGCCAGGTGACGGTGCGCTGTGCAGAGGCCGGCGGAACGGCCAGCGTTCCGGCGAGCAGCAGGATCGCCACCAGGCGCCAGTGCAGAACGGTGCGACGCAACAAAATAGGGGACGACATCTAACGGAAAGCGGAAGCGAAAGCGCCACCAGTCATTGCGCCCGCGGCGCTGGGGCATCCCATTCAAACGCGTCCTTGCTCATGTCCTTGTCGACAGGCACCGGGTAGTTGCTCGTGAAGCAGGCGTTGCAATAGCCAAGATCGCTGTGGTTGGCCCGCTTTACGGCCTTCATGAGGCCCTCGACGGACAGGTATGCCAGTGAGTCGACGCCGAGGTACTCGCGCATCTCTTCGATGTCGTCGAACTTATTGGCCAGCAGCTCCTCGGCGTCCGGAAAGTCCATGCCGTAGAAACACGGGCTGATGACTGGGGGGGAAGAGACGCGGAAGTGCACGCTCTTGGCTCCAGACTCGCGCAGCATCTCGACGAGGTAGCGCGCCGTAGTACCCCGCACAATCGAGTCGTCAAGCACCACGACGGTGCGGTCTTCAAGGAGGCCCTGCACGGTGTTGAACTTGCAACGGACCTTCATCTCGCGGCGGTCCTGGCCAGGGGCAATGAAGGTGCGACCCACGTAGTGATTGCGAATGAGTCCGAGGTCGAACCGGCACCGACGTCCCATCTCTTGACACTCTTCCGCGAAGCCGAGGGTCGAGGTGTTGGCCGAGTCGGGCACCGGTACCACGATGGGCGTCTTCTCGTCGTCGGTTGCCTCCTCCGGAATGGGGGCTTCGTGGGCCAGCTGCACGCCGAGTTGGCGCCGCACCTTGTCCACCATCTCCCCGAAAATCTGGGAGTCGGGGCGCGAAAAGTAGACGTACTCGAAGACGCACTGGCTCACCCCGTACTTCGTGGGAATCTCGTGGCTCTCGAAGTCGCCGTCGTTCACACACCCCTCGCGGTCGATTACCAGAATCTCGCCTGGCTCAATGTCGCGCACATACTCCGCATCAATCATGTCGAACGCACAGGTCTCGCTCGCCACGCAGTAGGCCGGACCTTCATGGCGGTCGGGCGTCTCGATGCGACCCAGGGCGAGCGGCCGAAACCCGTTCGGGTCGCGAACCGCGATCATGTGCTCGTCGGTCATCAGGAGAAGCGAGTAGGCCCCCTCCACCTGCATGAGGGCATCGATGATTTGGTCGAGGTGGTTCTGGCGCCGACTCTGGGCCGTGAGGTGCAGGATCAACTCACTGTCACTCGTGGTCTGGAATAGGGTCCCCCGCTCACGGAAGCTGTCGCGCAGTTCCTTGGCGTTGGATAGGTTGCCGTTGTGCGACAGGGCGAGGTTGCCCTTGCGATGGTGCACCACCAGGGGCTGAATGTTGTCGCGGTTGGTGGCCGCTCCGCTCGTGGAGTACCGGTTATGCCCGATGCTGGCGTCGCCGAGAAGTTGCTTGTTGAACAGGTTCGGATCGTCGAAGACGTCCAGCACGAGCCCAAAGTCTTTGTGGGCGGGCATCACCGGCTCCTCCCGCTGCTCGTCGTAGGTGGAGGTGACGATGCCCGCGGCCTCTTGTCCCCGATGCTGCAGGGCGTGGAGGCCGTAATACGTGTGGCGGGCGGCCTCGGGATGGTTGTAGATCCCGAAGATGCCGCAGTGTTCTTGGACGACGTCGCTCATGGGAGTGGGGGGCAGCGGACACCGCAGGCTGGTGGGACGGACGCTGAACGAGACCTCCGCGACCAACGCGGGCTCATGAAGTAACCGGCCTCAGTTATCGAAACTATGGACCCGATTGGATGATCCCAACCGAGGGACGGACGACCGCATGTTAAAAAATCGATCGTGCACCCGTGGGACAGGGAAATACCCCCTCGCTTCTACCCCAAGTTACGTCCCGCACTCAAAATCGAGGCACGCGAGTTCGTCGAGACGGTCGAATTCGTGCGATGGAAAGGCCCCGGCTCGAGAAGCCACGTAGGCGCCGAGCCGGTTGGCCAGGTCGAGGAGCTCTTCATAACCGTGCCCTGTGAGAAGTCCCGCAAGAAAGGCCGCTAGGAAGGCATCCCCGGCACCCACGGTATCTGCGATTTCGACCGGATGGCCCGGGTGATGCCAGCACTCCCCTTCCGCCCACAGGCGGGCGCCTTCGCCGCCCCACGTCGCGCACACCATGCGGCAGTCGAACGTATCGGCCAGCCCTGCCATCGCGGTCTCCGGCCCCGCTGCGAGCCCAAACCATTCCCGCATGCGTTGGAGCTCCGTATCGTTGAGCTTCACCACCTCCGCGACTTGGAGGGACTGCTCAATTACGCCTCGGTCGTCGAATGGGGGGCGGAGATTGACATCGAACACCCGCAGGACCTCTGCCTCGCAGAGGCGCTGGATGGTTTGTCGGGAGGTCGGGGTCCGCTGAGCAAGGCTTCCATACACGAGGGCGTCGGCGTGTTCGGCATGCCGACCGAGGGGGGCGGTATGCGCGATGGCATCCCAGGCAACCGGCTTAAGGATGTCGTAGTCTGGCGTTCCGGTATTGTCAAGCTCGACCCGCACGAAGCCCGTTGGCAGTGCGTCGTCGATCTGCATGAGGTCGGTGCCCAGGCCGCGGGCCCGCATGCGTCGGAGGGCCTCCCACCCCAGGCGATCGTCGCCCAGCCGGCTCACGAATGCAGGTTTCTGCCCGAGTGCTTGGAGGTGACACGCGACATTGAACGGAGCGCCGCCGAGGAAGAGGCCGTCCGGAAGCGCATCCCAGAGAATCTCGCCGACACACAAGATTTCGGTATCCATCGGAATCATTGAATCTTAGAGAACCCAGGTTGTGTCCCGTCAACTGGCTGCGCGCTACCGAAGGGGAAAATGGGGCGGTCGGGGACATGGAGACGCAGAGTTGTCTCGTCGCCCGCTCTCTGTGTCCCACGCTGAACGGAATGACGCGCCAGGTCACAAATGTAAGGGGAAAAGGCTGCCCGCGCCCTCAGGAATCGTTCCAGATTGACCGGAGCGACCATGCATCGAGACGGACGAGCCGGGCCGGGCTCCCCGCCCGTACGAGGGACACGCCCTCGCTCTTGGGGGTGGGAGCAATCCGGTGGGTCAGTACCCGTGCGCCATCGTTGGCAAACACCTCCACCGAGGAGCGATCCACGAACACGTGGAGTTTGACCCGACCCTCCTGGAGGGAGAGAGGCGCGCTGCTTCGGCTTGGGATGTCCGACTGAGCGTCGACGACACCGGAGGCGCTGCGGTCCACGAACACGGCCTCGGCCTCCACGTCGTAGCCGATGACTGTTTTCTCGTCCGTTCCGGCCCGGACGTGGAGGCCCACGGTCTTCGCTCCCTTGGGCTCAAACACCGCGACGAGTTCCAGCGACCGGCCAGAGATCCCGGCCTCTTTTAGAGGAGTCGTTCCGGCCGCGAGAGGACGACTGTCCAGGTGAACATGCTGTTCGCGCAGCCGCTGAAGCTCCTCGACCGGCTGTTGGACCAGTCGCGGTTCTCCTTGGAGGGGGCGAAGATGAAGGGACCGGGGGATCGTTTGGGCACTTCGCCGTAGTGGTGTCGGAAGGTGCTTGGCGTAGGCCCAATTGTTCATCCATCCCATCCAGAGCGCGCGTCCATCGGACTCAGGGACGTGATTCCAGGCCATTGCGGCGTAGAAATCAGGACCATAGTCCACCCAGTGTGGACCGTGCTTTCGGACGCCGTGGTGCGGGGTGAACGTGGTGCCGTCAAAATCGCCTACGAAGTATTGTCCACCTGACCCTCCGGCCACCGCCCCCGGGTTCAGGTCGACCTTGAGGATCCACCGAGTTTGGCCACTGTCTTCGAACGGGACCTGGAAGAGAAGTGGGCATTCCCAGATGCCCCCTGTGGCCCCGGCTGGTCCGAAGTCGCTGAGGTGCGCCCACTCCCTTAGGTTGGTGGAGGCATAGAACTGGACCGTCTGCTGCTCGGAAAGGGCCACGGCCATAATCCACCGCTGGTCCGGTGCGTACCAGAATACGTAAGGGTCCCGGAATTCCGGATCCGGGTGTTCGAGCACGGGATTGCCTTGGTATTTCGTCCAGGTCGCGCCCCCGTCGGTACTATAGGCCAGCGACTGTGCCTGGTCGGAGGAGTTGCCCTCTAGGGTGTAGTGGCTGGTGTAAATTGCCACCATCGGCGACGAATTCCCGCCGGTCCCAAAGCCGGAGGTGTTGGCCGCGTCCACGACGGCGCTGCCCGAAAAAATCATCTCGTTCCCTTCTTCGGGGAGGGCAACGCCTTGATGGGACCAGTGCATCAGATCCGTGCTCGTGGCGTGATACCAACTCATGTGGCCCCACTCATGGCCCTTCGGGTTGTACTGGTGGAAGAGATGGTACGTCCCGTCGTGGTACACCAGCCCGTTCGGGTCATTCATCCAGTTTGTGGGCGGGGTATAGTGAAACTGGGGCCGATAAGGCTCCTCGGAGGGGGCTGCGTCGCTCGTCTCGGCGGAGTCACGGGGAGGCAGGGCAAGGAGCAGAGGGCCTGTAAACAACAGGACGGGAGCGGCAAGCAATGAGAAGAACGCCACGGGCAAAGGAAGAGGTACACGTGAAAGAAAATGTCTTGTCAGCGCTCAGGCCCCCTCACAACACCAAGCGAAGCCTTCGGTAACGAACGGCCGAGATTACCCCGATTTGATTGGGGGCTCATCCAATCGAATGGAATAGGTCGTTCTAATCGCGGATGGCTCTGCGTCGGGCCAGAACAAAGGGGCTGGTTCGGTGAGAGGATCCTAGGATTCAGCGGAGGAGGCGCCGCAGGACGCCCGAACAATGAGTTTCGGTTGGAGGGTAACGACTGTCGGGGAGCGATCCGGGGCGTCGAGCCGCTGCAGGAGGAGTTCTGCTGCCCGGGAGCCCATCTCGTATCCGGGCTGGTCCACGACCGTAGGTGGCGGGTTTAGGGCCCTGGCCCACGGCACGTCGTCGTAGCCCACAAGGGCCATCTCGTCGGGGACCTCTACATCATGCGAGTTGAGTGCCGAGAGCGCTCCGAGGGTTGTCAGGTTGTTGCCCGCAAAAATGGCCGTCGGAGGCGTCTCGAGCCCAAGCAGCTTTTCGGTGAGGTGCCGTCCCCGCTCGCGGCGGGAATCCCCTTCTTCAATCAGGGCAGGATCTACGGGAAGGCCGTGGTCGCGAAGAGCCTTCTCGTATCCCTCGCGCCGGTCTGTGCTCGTCGAGATTCGGGGAATGCCCCCGATAAAGGCAATTCGTTCGTGGCCAAGTTCGATAAGGTGCGTCACGACGTTGTAGGCGCCCTCTCGGTTATCCGACAGAATCGTGTCGACCCGAGCGTCCTCCATCCGTCGATCCACGCACACGACGGCAATGTCACTGTCCAGAAGGCGCTTCACCTCTGGATCGTCCATGCTTACGGGCGGCACAATCACCCCGTCCACTTCTTCGGTCTTGAGCGTGTCGATGGCTACGCGCTGCTTGTCCGGGTCCTCGTCGGAGTTGCTGAGGATGAGGGCGTAGTCACGGTCTCGCGCCACGTCTTCGACGCCGCGGGTAACGTCGGCAAAAAACGGGTTTTGGATGTCGGGAATGACGAGCCCGAGGAGGTTCGCTTCTCCCTCCTGGAGGCGAAGACGGCGCGCGACGCGGCTGGGCTTGTAGCCGAGGTCGTTGGCCGCTTTGCGGACGCGCTCACGGGTTGACCGGCGCACCTTTTCGGGGTTGTTGAAGACCCGCGAGACTGTGGACACGGAAACGTCGGCTTGTTGGGCAACATCCTTCAGCGTGGCCATGAGATTGAATCGTCATTGTGCAACAAGCGGCAGCGCGTCGTCCTGCTTTTCCCGGTTTTCGGAGGCGGATGGGCCCCTCCTCACCGGATCATGTCGGACCGAGAGGGAGGCAGGAAAGCAGAGACGCACGGCGTCACCAAAAGAGTGCAAGGACAACTCCGATCATGACGAGGAGGGCCGCGGACTGTACGAAGAAATTTTTGTACCATGGGAACTGCGCCATGTGCTCCATCTCGCGTTCGATGTGGGTAGGATTCCACGTATATTCGTCCACGGTGGCCGGGTCGGGGGCCGGGCCCGCGAGGCTCACACCGACGATCGTGATTGCGCTCACGGTGAACAGAATGGGGGGAAGGTAGAGAAACTGGATCCCGAACCCAGGAATCAGCCACTCGGCGAGTGCCAAACCCACGGCAGCGACGTGACCCACTACGAGCCCGGCAATCGAGCTGTGTCGGTTGGCCCCCGTCCAGAACAGGCCGAGTGCAAAGCACGCCACTACCGGCGGACTGAGGTAGGCCAGAACGGTTTGCAAATATTGCCAGAGCGACGGAAAGTCAAGAATTACGGGGGCCCACGCCGCTGCCAGCAGCATGAAGATGCCCGTCACCACCCGTCCCACGATCACCAGCGTGCGGTTGTCGACGTTTGGGCGCCACTTCTTCACGAAGTCCATTGTGACGAGGGTGGAGGCGGAGTTCAGCGTCGAGTCCACGCTCGACATAATGGCGGCCACTAGGGCCGCGAGCACGAGGCCCCGGATGCCCAGGGGCAGCAGGTCGAACAACATCGTAGGGAAGACCATGTCGGGGGTCTCGATGGCTTCGGGGCCGTATAGGACCCGCGCGAAGGTGCCGGGTAGCACCATGATGAAAATAACCGGCACCTTGAGAAGCCCGGCAAACAGGGCGCCCCAGCGCCCGTGGTCCAGATCCTTGGCGCCGAGGGTCCGCTGCACCATAAACTGGTTGGTGCCCCAAAAATAGAAGCCGAGCAGGAAGACGCCCGTGATGAGGCCGGGCCATGGCAGCACGGGGTCGTCGATCGGCTGGATCAGGCTTAGCATATCTGGCGGAGTCGCCTCGACCACTGCCTGCCAGGAGCCCACCTGATTGAATGCGATGATGGAGACCACGATGGAGGCCCCGATTAGCAGCACCGCCTGAATGACGTCCGTGTAGACGACTGCCTCCAACCCCCCCGCGATCGTGTAGAGGCCGGACAGGACCGCCAGGATGACCACCGACTGCCACATCGGAAACTCCGGGTAGATGATCTGGATGATCAACGCCCCGGCGTAGAGGGCCCCGGCGGTGTCGATAATGATGTTGCCGAGGACAGTGACGGCTGAGAAGTAGTACCGTGAGCGGGCGTCGTAGCGCCGTTCCAAAAACTCCGGCATCGTAAACACCTCCGCCCGCAGGTAGAACGGCAGGAAGAAGACGGCGAAAATGATGAGCACGAGCGCCGCCATCCACTCGTAGTTGTAGACGGCAATACCGTACGCGTACGCGTCCCCGGCCATGCCCACGAGACTGCTGGTGGACATGTTCGAGGCGAAGAGGGAGAACCCAATGATGCTCCAGGTAAGCGACCGCCCCGCGAGGAAGTAGTCGTCCGTGGATTCCTGGTGCTGCGACACGTAGAAACCAATCCCCACGATGACGACGACATAGACCGCCACCATGACGATATCAATCGGGAATAACTCGAACTCAGGCATGAAGCAGGTCGCGGGGGCGTATGAGCAAACCAGTCGGCAGGAAAAGGAACGCTCGTGACACAACGAAGAGAAATAGAGAAGGCCCCGACGCCCCGACGGGATCGCAAGGGCGCCGGGGCCTCTCGTGTGTGCTGCGGCCCGAGGGACTCCACGTTCTGGTAGAGTCCAGGATCTGAGCCTAGAAGTCGTAGGTCAGGGACAGGTTAAAGCGCCGTCCCAGAATGGGCCGGGCCTGGAAGATATCGCTGGTCGGGCCCCCACCACTTATGGTGCCGGTGCGAGGATTGCCCTCGGTGAGGCCGACTGAGTTGGTGAGGTTCGAGCCGGCCAGCTTCACGGTCACCGGTCCTTGTGTCGTCGAGACACTGGCGTTGAGCTCGTAGTAGTCCTCCAGCTTGAGCGCGTTGTTGGCGTCGGTAGTGTACCGGCTATCATTGTAGCGGAGTGTGACGCCGAGTTCAGCGACCCCCAGGTCGTAGCGTGGGTTGACCGACACCAGATAGCGCGGCTGACGCGGAATTCGGTTGTCGTCCAAATTAATCGACTCGCCCGAAGGCAGCACCAGTGTCTGGTCTGTGTAGGTCGGGTTCTGGAGCGTCGCGGTGATATCGCCCGAGAAGTTGCCGAACTGGCTGTTGAACTCGATCTCGACGCCGGGGGCTTCGGTGTCTCGGGTCTTTGTGACCGTTGAATTGTTCGGGCCCGACTGGTCGCTGAAGGTTTGGTCCAACAACTGGCTCCAGAAGAGTGTGGCGAAGAGGCCAAAGCGCGGATTGTTGACCTTTACACCGAGTTCTCCCTGCAGGACCGTCGTAGTCGGGGGATCCGCCGGGCCGCCCCGGAAGGCATCGAGGTCGGGCATGTGAAACCCGCGACTGAAACGACCGAACACCGCATATGCGTCGTTGAGACGGTAGTTCAGGCCGCCCGAGAGAGCCCACTCGGTTTCGCTGTGGTTAAAGGTCTGGAAGGAGTTGTTGTCCACACCCACCCCGTTGTCGTAAAGAGTGTTCGGGTCGCCGTCGATGTTAATCCGCTTCGTACCGCCACTGCGGCCCCGAAAAACGCTTTTCTCGAGGCGAGCGCCGACGTCGACGCGCAGTTTCTCGGTTGCCTGCCACTCGTCGCCGACGTAGCCCGCCAGGATCGTAGCCGTTCCCGAACTCCGTGCATGAGTGGTGCCGTATTGGGTGAAGCCGTTCTGCGTCACCTCGTAGGTTTCTCCCTGATTGTCGGTCACCGTGAGGTCCAGTTTGCGCGGCGTGTTGGCTACCTCCATCAGCATGTTGTTCCAGTGCCAGAGCTCGTCGCGCCGGTACTGGCTAAAGTAGAGGCCTCCGGTGAGCGAGTTCGTTTCCGTCTCGTAGGTCAGCTCCATCTCTTCAATGAAGCCGCTCAGGTCGTTCGTAACATGCCACCAGCCAACCTGGGTGACGAGGCCATTGCCATTGATGTCACTGAGCTGCGCCTGCGAGAGCGACTCTCCGGAGCTGGCAAAGGTGTACTGAAAGTCCTGCACCGAGGACACGTTACTGTTATTCGCCGCGATATTCTGGGCGAAGGCCTCTGCGCCCTTTAGCGTCAGTGAACCCAGCGAGAAGGCTGCGTTGAAGCTCATGTCGGTCCGCATTACCTTCGCCTTGTTTTCGAGTGAAAGGCGGTCGGTGATGTCTAGGACGAGGTCGACCTGAGCGGAGCGCACCTTCGAGTGGATTCCGTCGGTAAGATCCCGGGACACGTAGTTCGGGTCCCCGGTCGTTGCGTTCGGGCCCGGGACGCGGACGTTCGATGCATCGAGGCTTGTCAACGTGCCGTAATTGGCGTCCACGCCCGGAATGCCTTCGGGATCGCTTGGGTCTTGGAGCGGAAGCGGCAGGTAGAATGTGTTCTGGTCGTTCATGTACCGGCCGTAGGCGCGGATGTACCCATCGTCGAGAAAGCGCGTCACGTTGGCTGAGATCTGTCCGCCTTTGTTGGCGGTGAAGCCTGGGTCGCGTACGCCTTCGTCGAAGCGGTAGAACCCACCGGCGTTGAAGCGCCAGTCCTCGCCCATCGGCCCACCGATATTGAAGTCGGTTCGCAGCCGTCCGGGGCGGCCCTCAGCGGCAGTCCCGGCCTCAAGCTGCACAACGCCCCCGAGTTCAGCGCCGCCGGTCTTGCTACGGAAGTTCATGATGCCGGCCGGGGCGCTCGCCGCAAAAATCGATGCCGTACCCCCGCGCACAGACTCCATCGTACGGATTGTCTTGTCGGAGCGGAAGAACTGATCGGTATTGCCGAAGTCGAGATCATTTCCTTCCAGAACCGGCAGTCCGTTATACTCTAGCTCCACGAAGGTGAGCTTACCGGCGGAAGGCAATCCGCGCGTAAAAACGTTGTTGCCCCCCTGTCCCCCCGAGCTTTCGACCCACATCCCTGGGACCGCTTTCATCAGGTCCGAAATGCTCTGGGCGTTCTGCTGCTCGAGCTTTGCTGAGTTGAGGGTTGTGACCGCGACGCTCGACTCCATTTTCGACCGCTCCTTGAACGATCCCGTGACGACCGCCTCCTCCATCTGAAGCAGGTCAGGAGCCAACTGGAAATCTACGGTTACGGTCTCTCCGGCGTTGACGGTCACCGATTTCGTCTGGGCCTGATAGCCCACGAACTGGGCCCGAACATCAATCTGACCTGTGGGGGCGCCCGAGATTTGGTACTGACCGTCGCTGCCCGTCACACTCCCGCGCTGCGTGCCCACCACGACGACCTGGGTCCCGGGAAGCGGCTTCTGCTCTTGGTCGACGATTCTGCCCGTCACGGTTCCGGTGTCCTGGGCCAACGCTTCTGCGGGGAAGAAAAGCACACCGAAGGCGAATAGCAGCGCGAGCACACTGATGTGGTGAAAGGTTTGTCGCTGAGTCGGTAACACCTCGCAAATCATAAGCCTGAAATCATTTGTGTGAGACAGAACGCGGAAAGGGCTCCAGGCCGTCTCCCGGGAGCCGGTCCCCGGGGCGCGAACCGAGAGTCCTGAATAATAACGTTTTCATTAACTCGATAGACAATTCATGGAAGTTCGTCAAGAGGAGCGTTGGAAGCGCTTTTCTATTCATCGGAATATCACATTATAGATGAAATCTGCCCTTTCCGACTCAAAAGGCAGGAAATAGCATCGGGCAACCGATATTTGATTCGTCTCTTGGCTGAATTCATGTAATCGATTTCAATTCGTCTATCTCTCTTCTCTCTCATTACAGTGGCCCGTTCGTCGGAAGCGATCGAGTCGGAGTTTCTGACATAAGTTGCTGTGTTGTGATCTGAAGGGCGGGTTTATTTCTTAGATGTGTGACTGTCCAAAACAAAGGGGCGCCCGTGTGCAAGATTCCTGCAGGAGGAGGGTAGCTCCGTTCAGTTTGCCCGTACTCGTTGCAACGATCTATCCGTTCCATGACCCCGTGACCCATTGAAATCGCCTCCGAGACGTGGGAGCCAGATCGTGCACTGAGACGACTCCGAGACCATCTAAGGAGTCGGTACGAGGCGCTGTCGAAGGATTCCAGGAGCGTCCGGAGGTTCTTCGTCGCCTCGACGAGCCCTGGGAGGAGACCTCCGCAAGGCGGACATCCTCCTGACGTTAGACTTTGTAATGAACCACACCGCGGCCGAGCACGAGTGGGCCCGGGCTGCACGCGCCAGGGACGACCGGTACCGGGACTTTTGTGGGAGCGGATGTCTTGCGTCTGGACGCTGTGTCATTCCTCTGGAAGAAAGTGGGCACGCACTGCCGAAATTTGCCCGAGTGCCACTAGATCTTGCGAGCCTATCGGGCACTGATGGACGTGGCGGCTCCGGGTGTACTGTTTAAGTCCGAGGCCATCACGACCCCGAACGAAATTATCCGTTACTTGGGGACGGGAGGCTACGAGGGTGAGGAGTGCGATGTCACCTACAACGCGACGCTTATGAGCCACCCTTGACACACACTGGGCAGTGAGAACACGTAGCTCCTGCAGCACGCCCTTACGAATCTGCCGGAAGCCTCCGCGTCCGCGACGGTCACGTGGCTCAACTATGTCCGCAGCCACGTAGGGGCTCGACGACGTGGATGTACGGGCCGTGAGACAGAATCCAGAAGACACTCGCCGTTTCTGTGCCGATTATTATGCCGGCAGGCATCCGGAGAGTGACGCTGAGGGATACCCTTTTCAGGTCGATGCCGCCACGTACTTTGAGTTCCGCTGGATCCAGAAACGCGACGGAGGGGGGGCGAGTGGTCGTCCCACCGCTACGCCACAAACGCTGAGAACGGCGTCCTCGGTCGATTGGAAGAAACCGGTCCGCCCGTAGGATGAGAGGGAACCGCTACAGCACGATGATCCCCGCCGCCAGCCCGATGCCCACGGCGTCGGCGACGAGGTCTTTGCCACTCGCCGTCTGGTTTGGGCGAGACGTATCGTAGAGCTCCTTCGCCAGCCCGATCGCGGTGCCCGAGGCAATGGAAACGGGCAGGGCAGTGTCCGCCGACCTGTCGGCCTTGTTGACGAGGACGTATTGGGTGGAGAGCGTCCAGAGTCCACTGAATACGACATGTCGTGCCTTGTCCCGAGCCAACCACCGATCCCTGGAAGGGGGGGGAGTGGCGGTTGGGGGCGCCCCGACCCCAAACCGCATCTGGAACGCGACCGCTGTGGCCGACAGAGAATCCGGGGAATGAACGTTCGCGACAGGCGCTCCGGCGCTGGCCGACACCCGAGGGGCCAGAGCACCCAGGAGAGAGCCTATTGCCAAGAGGGTCAGTGCTTGCCGGAGGAGGCGAGGAGGCATAGCGTCCAGGGGCACGTGGCTAAATTTCGCGCATCACCTTGCCGACGAAGATGATGGCAATGACGAGCGGGCAGATGTACTTCAGGAAGATGCTCCAGATGCGGGCCGTGGTGCCCGTGAAGAAATCTCCCGATCCCTGTTGCAACTCCTCCATGGCGTTTCCGGTGCCCCACACCCAGCCGGCGAAGATGCTAATGAGGAGTGCGCCGAGGGCGAGTGACACGTTGCCCCAGATGTAGTCCATGATGGAGAAGAAGCCCGTCACGCCGAAGAGACTCACCCCTTCGGTAAGGTAGGTGGACCCTCCCTGGGCCAGGGCCGACGGCAAACCCATGAGGAACGTGAAGCCCCCCACAAGCCACACGGACTTTGCTCGTGACCACGTGGTCTCGTCGACGAAGTAGGAGACTACGACCTCCAGCAGAGACACCATCGACGTTAGGGCGGCGATGGAGAGCAGGACGAAGAATACGGCGCTAATGAAGCTGCCCAGCGGCATCGTGGCGAAGACCTCCGGGAGCACCTCAAAAATGAGTGCCGGGCCTCCAGCCCCGGGATCCCGGCCCATGGCAAAGAGGGCCGGAAAGATCATTAGTCCGGCCATGAGTGCGATTGTTGTGTCGAACAGGGCCACGTAGCCCCCAGAGACGAGCAGGTTCTCCCGCTTGGGAAGGTACGAGCCGTAGGTGATCATGGCGCCCATTCCCAAGCTCAGGCTGAAGAAGGCCTGTCCGAGGGCCGCGAGTAGCACTTCCCCGTCGATCTTCGAGAAATCCGGGTTGAGGTAGAACTCCAGTCCCGCCCCCGATCCTGGCAGGGTTACGGAGCGGAAGATGACGACGAGCATCAGCACCAGCAAAATGGGCATCAGGACCTTGGCCCATCGTTCGATGCCCTGCTCCACACCGCCGTAGACCACCGAGATAGTGATCAGCATGAACAGCGCCGCGAGCGGGATGACGGTCCACGGATCCGCCACGAACGAAGCGAAGTAGGTGGAGGATTCGACTCCCGGAGCCACGAACGCCTTGAAAATGTACCCCAGTGCCCATCCGGCCACTACTCCGTAATAGCTTAGAATAAAGACCCCCGTCAACACACAAAGACCGCCCACGAGCGTCCAGGGGGTGCCCTTTTTGATAGCCGTGATGGCGCCCACGGGATTCTTCTGGCTATTGCGGCCCAAGGCCAGCTCCGCAAAGAGATACGGCAGGCAAATGAGGAGAATGCAGGCCAGGTAGACCACCACGAAGGCGCCTCCACCATTTTCGGCGGTCACGTACGGGAAACGCCAGATGTTGCCCAGCCCGATGGCCGAGCCTGCGGCGGCCAGCACGAATCCAATTCGAGAGCCCCACTGCTCACGCTCGGCGGTAGTCGTTGCCATGTCGCTACGATCGGTTCGTCGGAGGAAAGATCGGAGGGCACAATCGATTCGCGGCCTCACGTGCCGGCCACGCGTAACACTTGAGAATGCAACATATCGCGAAAATAATGGGCGCCCCGGGTGATCGCAACGGCGATGGGACCAATGAGAGACCCCTTGGGCAAAAAATCATTCAAGATGGGTGGGCATCGACGGCTCGTTTCCCCGGCAAACGGAGGACGATCCATCGGGGGGGCTTCCATCATGCATCCCACTGGTCAACATCGGGATATGAGGATCGATCATGGTACGACTGAAGCCGAGGCACTACCTGAGCAAGGTAATACCGTCGGTCGGGGCCGTCGTGCGACGCGGAAAACGAAACCAGTTCAATGTCGCCGTCGATTTTGCGTAGCCGCACGCGCCCCACAGGGGCCCCAGGCGCTCCGAAGGTGTAAAGGACATACCTCTGGGCCTCCTCGACCTTCTCGACAGCAATAGGGAGTCCCATGGTACCTAGATGCCCGACGCGATGAGAAGCTCAATGTCGCGGTGACTCATTCCGAACATCGAGGCCAGACTCTGCTTGGTGAGGTGCTGCCGGTACACGTACGTGCCGTTGCGCAGCCCTTCATCGCGCCACAAAGCTTCGTTGATGGAGCCCGCCTCGCCGATGCGCAGGAGGTAGGGGACGAGCACGTGCGTAAGGGCGTACGAGGCGGTCCGGGCGGCATTAGAGGGCATGTTGGGCACGCAGTAGTGGATGATGTCGTGCCGCCGGTAGACGGGCTCGGAGTGTGTGGTGGGACGACTGGTTTCGACGCAGCCGCCCTGGTCCATGACGGCATCGACGATCACGCCCCCCGGAGACATGGACTGTACCATGTCTCCGGTAACCAGGAGGGGGGAGCGTTCTCCGCCTGTCACCATCGCTCCTACCACTACGTCCGCCGAGCGAACGGCCTGCCGGAGGTAGTGCTCACTGGCCACGGCCGTCGTGATGCTGCGGTCGAGGTAGTGCTCCAGGTCGCGGAGTGCACCGAGTTCGGTGTCGAGCACGATAACGTGCGCCCCGTAGCCCAGGGCCGTGCGGGCCGCCCATTCACCGATCACATCGGCCCCCAGGATGACCACGGTGGCGGGAGGGACGCCCGAGATGCCGCCGAGCATTACGCCCTTGCCCCCTTCATTGCTCTCCAAGTAGCGCCCGGCAATCTGGATGGCCATGGAGCCGGTAATTTCGTGCATCATGCGCACGAGCGGAAAGGTACCGTCCGGGTCGCGAATGAACTCAAACCCGATACCGGTAATCTTGAGCCGCATCAAGTGGTGTAGAAACTCGGGCGTGGTGCCGCCCAAGTTGAGGGCGGAGAGGAGAATTTGGCCCTCCTGAAGAAGCTCCATCTCATCCTCCACCGGCGGTCCCACCTTCACGATGAGGTCGCTGCGCTGGTAAAGGTCGTCGGGATCCTTTACGAGTTCGGCCCCGGCGTCCGCGTACTCGTCGTTTTGGAAGTGCGCCTCATGGCCGGCCCCTTCTTCCACGTACACTTCGTGGCCGTTGGCTGCGAGGGCGCCGGCGCCACTTGGGGCGAGAGCCACACGCTGCTCCTCGTTCCCCACTTCTCGGGGCACGCCGATCCGAAGCGACTGGTGCTCATCGTCGTCCGTGAGGGGCTTCTCCTTGGTCATGAGGCCACGTTCGCGCTCGAAGCCCTGTTGCAAGGAGGGAATCTCCATAAAAGTATTGGCGTGCCACCAAAGGTTACGAGAGTCTGGAACCGCCGACCCCGAATGGGGGATCGGACGAATATCCTAAGCTATAAAATTGTCCAGGCATTTGCACACTGACTTCTCGTAGATCCGTTAGCACCGAGTAAATTGGGAAGAGATGTTCCGGCCTGGTCGGGATAGACCTTCTCGGGTATGGATCCTATCATGGAGCCGGTACCCGACCGGCCTTCGCGTGCTTTCCAGGCAGTTGTTTCCTTCAGAATGCCTTCCACTTCCCCCGTTCCACCGGTGGCGATTGTTGGGGCCGGGGCCATGGGGACGGCCCTTGCGCGCGGGGTTGTGGCGAATGGCCACCGCGTTGAGGCGGTGCTGAGCCGAACTCCGGCATCCGCCCAGGCGCTTGCCAAACGCGTAGATGCTCCCGTTGCGTCCGCAGAGAAGCGTGCCCTCCCAAATTCGGTGCGCCGAGTGCTGATTTGTGTCCCGGACGACGCGATCGTAGGGGTGGCCGAGGCATTGGCGAAGGTCGACCATTCGTGGCCCGACACCTTCGTCGCCCACACGTCGGGAGAAAAATCGGCGGCGGCTCTCGCTCCGCTGCGGGAGCAGGGCGCTGCTACGTTGAGCTTTCATCCGCTGCAGACCTTCACGGCGGAGACGCCGCCCGCGGCGTTTGAGGACATCATCGTGGGACTCCAGGGCGATGACCTGGCCGTCGAAGCCGGGGAAGCGCTCGCCCGCCTGCTTGGGGGACGGCCCGTGCGGTTGACGGCGGAACAGAAAGCGCGGTATCACGCCGCTGCGGCCCTGGCCTCCAACGGCCTCGTTGCGCTCCTGGCAGTCGTGGAAGAGCTGCTCCCCGAAGCCAAGGAAGAGGACGATCCGCCGGCCATCAACTGGGTCGCACCCCTCGTAGAGCGGACGTGGACCCACCTAAAGCGTAGCTCCCCCGAGGGAGCCCTCACAGGTCCCGTGGCGCGTGGCGACCAGGGCACGGTCGAGGGGCACCTTGATGCTCTGGCCGATGAGACGCCCCATTTGGTTCCCCTATACGCCGCCCTCTCCACGGAAATGGTCCGGGTGGCCGTGCGAAGTGGGCGTCTTTCGGGGAACCAGGCAGAGACACTCCTCGACTTGCTCCGGGCAAGTGCCGACGCTACGACGGATGAGGGACACGGGGCCTCCGACCCTTCGCATTGAATGTCTCAGAGACTGGTCTTTTCTTTACAATAGGTTGCTAGGCAGAGGAACCCCGACGCCGTTTCTGATTTTACGACGGCCTGTTTTGGGCACACAGCCCTCCTTTTCGCGAGCACGGCTCAGGAGCGGTGGGGCCGCCTCCTCCGCTTTGCCTTCATAATGCACCGTGCTGTATGAACGAGTCCCTGCTCGACCATCCCCCGGCACAAACTTCTGTCGACGCGATGGATCCTGATGCTGAGTGGGAGCCCCTTGATGCAAAGTCGTTCCTGATGGCCCATGACGACGACACGGGTCCGAGGGTGTCTCCCCCAGATATTCATGCCATGCAGGCTCTCATCGAGAAGGCGAACTGCGAGTCGACCCCGTATCAGTCGGTGGCCGTAACGGCTGTGCAAATTCTGGAACAGGCCCTTCGGTCCGAGCGGAAAGTGGCTGAAGCGGCACTTTCCCTCGGGCAGCAGGAAAAGCTCACGTCGATGGTAGAGATGGCCGATCAGGCTGTGTCGGCCCTTCGAGACACGTTGAGTGAGCAGGGCCACAAGGTCATGCATTTGTGTGCAGAGCAATCTGCTTCTCCTTCGGGGCGCGTCCTAGAAGCGTCGGATCAATCCTGGGAGCCTGTGCTGGCCAGTGCGTTGGAGATGCTGGAAGAGGGCACGGATCGGATGATGTCTCTTACCACCGGGCAACCGCCGGGTAGCCCAGTCCGTGAACTGAGCCAACTTGTTGCGCATCTCCTTCGGAGTCACCACGACGTGCTGCTAATGGAGGCGGAAGAGTGGTCGGCGTAGCCGGCAACTCGGCCCCGGCTTTTCGTTCTGGGCACAAGCCTGGGTGTCAACTCTCTATTTTTCCCTCTCGGCGGGCGTTCCTCTCGAAGGGCATGGGCCCCATGCGCGCAGCATTCGTAGACCGCTTCGGTGATTTGTCCCTGAGCTACCTTCTCGAATCGATGTTATACACTTTGCATGTCGCCCCCTTCCCCCGATCTCAGTGAACAAGAACAGCGTCGCCGCGAAGAGCGTGTCGCTCTCGAAGATCGTGGCATTGATCCGTATCCCTACGCCTGGGACGTCGACGCCCACGCGGAAGACATCCTCGATACGTTCGACGACGAGATTCACCAGCCCAAAGATGGAGAGGCGGGGTCGTATGAGGTCTCCATTGCCGGCCGCATCACGGACCTTCGTGTGATGGGGGGCTCCACCTTCTTCGACCTCCGAGACGAATCTGGGCGAATTCAGGTCTACATCCGCGCCCAGGACCTCCCTGACGATTACTACGACGAGGTCTTTACGGAGCTCTTTGATATCGGCGACATTGTGGGCGTGAAGGGCTTTGTGTTCCGCACCGGCATGGGGGAGGTTACCGTGCGGGCGGCGGATGATTTCCAACTCCTGGCCAAGTCACTCCGGCCTATGCCGGTGGTAAAAGAGACGGAGGAGGAGACCTTCTACGAGGTAACGGACAAGGAATTTCGGTACCGGCAGCGCTACGTCGACCTCGCGGTGAACCCGGACGTGCGGGAGGTCTTTCGGCAGCGATCGACGCTCATTTCCACGATGCGGGACTTTCTCGACGAGCAGGGGTGTCTGGAGGTCGAGACGCCCGTCCTGCAGCCCGTCTACGGCGGCGCCACGGCGCGTCCATTCAAGACGCACCACAACGCGCTCGACATGCCGCTCTATCTCCGCATCGCGGACGAACTCTACCTGAAGCGGCTTCTCGTGGGTGGCCTAGAGGGCGTCTACGAAATTGGGAAGGACTTCCGGAACGAGGGCCTCAGCCGGTTCCACAACCCGGAGTTCACCATGATGGAGTGCTACGTGGCGTACAAAGACTACCGGTGGATGATGGAGTTGACCGAGTCCTTGCTTCGCACCGTTACCACCGCACTCCACGACACGCCAACCATCGAGTTTGAGGAGAACGAGATCAATTTGGGCGGCGAGTGGCGGCGCGTGCCGTTCTTCGACGCCATCGAAGAAGAAACGGGTTTCGATCTGTACCAGGAAGACGCGGCGCGGGTCTACGACGTGGCCGCAAACGAACTGGAGTTGCAGGAGGTGACGTCCGACATGGATCTCGGCAAACTGCTGGACGAAGTCTTTAGCGAGACGGTGGAGCCGGGACTTATCCAGCCCACGTTCGTGACCGACTATCCCGTTGAGCTGAGTCCTCTCGCCAAGAAGCATCGGACGAAGGACGGTCTCGTGGAGCGCTTCGAGCTCGTGGTGGCGGGGCGCGAGATTGCCAATGCCTTTAGCGAGCTTAACGACCCGCAGGATCAACGCGAGCGGTTTGAGGCGCAGGCCCGCCAGCGAGCCGAGGAGGTGGACGTTGACCCCGACGAACTCATCGATGAGGACTACCTCCGCGCCCTCGAGTACGGAATGCCGCCCGCCGCGGGGCTCGGCGTTGGCATCGACCGCCTCACCATGATCTTGACCGGCCAAGAATCCATCCGCGACGTCATTCTTTTTCCCCTGCTCCGCCCCGAACAGCGATAGGAAAGGAGCCTTTTCGGTACATCTTAGTTGCACAGGCCGCCGGGGAGCATCAGCACTACCGGGCACCGGGAGTGGGCCTCGCCGAAGTGTGGGGCCAGTCCGGAAGACCGCCCGTGCCAGCTGTGTCCCCTGCTCGTATGGAGTACACCGGCGGCCGTCATGCTCCATTTGAGGGCATCTCTCTTTCGAATCGCGGATCAGCGACGGCCGGTTACGGACGCGAGCCTCATCCATTGCGGGTCCAACGGCACACTCATGCCCGCTTCGCACACGGCCCATGACGTCGAGGTCGATGAGCAGGTCGGCTACACGGCTCTCATCGGAGAAAACCGCAACTTCCGGCGGCTCTGGGCGGGCACCGTGGTCTCCCTTCTGGGCGACTGGTTTAACACCATCGCCCTCTACGTCCTCGTCACGGAGCTTACCGGTTCGCCCTTGGCCCTCGGAGGGGTGTTCCTCACGAAAATGCTGCCGTGGGCTGTGTCCGCGCCACTCGCCGGGGTGCTAGTAGACCGATATGATCGGCGGGGGCTTATGATTGGAACCGATCTCGTTCGGGCCGTGCTGGTGCTCGGCTTCCTCTTGATCGACCAGCCCGCCGAGGTGCCGTGGCTTTACGTGTTGTTGGCGGCCCAGGTAGTGGCAGGGGCCGTCTTTACACCGGCCAAGAGCGCGTCGCTGCCCAATATCACGACGCCCCGCGAATTGCTCACCGCCAACGCGCTCATGTCGGCCACATGGTCGACCATGCTGGCTGTAGGGGCTGCACTCGGGGGGCTGGCAGTGGAGGTGATCGGCATGCACGCGGTGTTTTGGATTGACAGCGCCACCTACCTGGTCTCCGCGGCTTTCATTCTCGGCACTGCAATTCCACAGGATACGGAGCCCGCACAAAAGAGTCTCGTCCGGTCGGCGGTACAGGAGATCGTGGACGGATGGAGGCATATCCAGCGGCATCCCCGAATAGGACGGATCGCCTTCGCCAAAGCCACCTGGTCCATCGCGGGAGGAGGGTTGGTGTATATGCTTGCGTTGCTTGGTGAACGGGTGGCCCCGGCGTCTCTCGGGGCGGGCATCGGCGTATTGTTCATGGCCCGGGGCCTGGGTACTGGCATCGGCCCCCTTCTAACGCGGCGGCTGTTTCAGGACCGGCGGCAGTGGCCGGCCGTTCTCGGAGGCGCGATCGCAGTCTGTGGAGCGTGCTATGTGGTCGTTGGTGTGCTGCCGTGGACGGCTGTCACCCTCAGTGTCGCGCTGCTTTGTTTGTTCGTCGTCGCTGGGCATGCCGCCAGCGCGGGCAATTGGGTGTTGAGCACGGTCATGCTGCAGAAGCGAACGGCGGACCGACTCCGTGGGCGCGTGTTCTCGACAGAGTGGCTTCTCGTAATGAGTGCCGAATCGCTCTCAACGGTTGTGGCCAGCGTGTTGTTAGAGGCGGGATGGGTTGACCTCGCCGGAGCCATTCAAGCATTTGGACTTCTCCAGGTGGCGAGCGGCCTCGCCTGGCTCGGCATCGTCGTTCCTCGGGAGCGGGCCGAACAACTGTCCGATCATCCTCCAGTCTCCAAGCTGGCATCCGAGAGGGAGGCGCATTCGGAACGGGTAAAAGAAGACCGCGATGCGTCCTAGAACTTACATAAACAAAAAACGGGCGGACCTCCGGCTGGAGATCCGCCCGGTACGCAATGCGAAATGTAAGGGGCGAGAGGCTACATGCCGTCGCCTTCACGCTGCGGAATCGAGTCGGCGCGGCGGTACTGGCGCGTGCCACCCTTCTTTGTGGTGACGCCTTCGACCTGGCCTTGACCGCTCGTCATGATGCGGGACCCTGGAACGCCATTGTCCCGATAGAAGGCGGCAACGGCTTCCGCGCGGTCCGTCGAGAGCGACTGCTCATTACGCTCGCCAGGGGCGGCGAAACCCTCAATCTGGACGCTCAGGTTGGGGCACTGCGACAGAACGTCCGCATTCTCCTGGAGGTTGTTTCGTGCTTCGTCGGTCAGCGTGCTGGAGTTGCCCTCAAAGAACGCCGAGCTCAGCTCGCTAATCGTGGTGCACACTTCCGGGAGCACGCGGTTTACGCGAACTGTCACCGTGCGCGTGTCTTCTCCCACGTTGTTGGAAGCACGCAGGCGTGCGGTGTACTGTCCAGGCTCCTCGTAGGTGTGGGTGGGGGACTGGCTCATCGAGCTCGATCCATCACCAAAGTTCCAGCTGTAAGAGACAGGACTATCACCCTGCACGTTGCTGCTGAAGCGAACCGTTTCGCCCTCATCGACGGGATTCGGGCTCGCGTTCACTGAAGTAATCGATGCGGGCTGAGGCGGCTGAACCACCCGTACGGAAATGGTGTCCGAGTCCGATCCGCCCTCGTTGCTTGCTTGGAACCGGATGGAGTACTGTCCGGTGGAGCTGTAGCTGTGATTCGCGAGAAGTCCGGAGCCGGTCGATCCGTCTCCGAAGTTCCAGGTGTAGGTGACCGGTTCGTCGGCTTCCTGGTTGATTGTCGCCTCAAACGTGCCGGACTCGTTGGTTTCGAGGGTGTCCGGGCCGCTTACGGACTGGACCACCGGGGCCGTGGCCCCACATCCAGCGAAGAGAAGCCCACCGACCATGAGAAGAAGAGGGAGCCAGAGAGATGAGCGTGCGCGCATGCTTGTGGGGGATTTTGGTTTCGTCATGAGTCGAGTGTGTTTGGAAAGAGCAAAGGCCACAGAGAGAGGGTAGCATTCGCCATCCACGCCCAAGATATGGGACGTGATTCGAACACGCAATTTCCTGAGCAGGAATGTGGGCCAATTTCACCCCAGTTTGGGGCAGAAGACCGCCGGTGAGAGGAGTACCGAAAGGGCAACGTCCGCAGGGCAGTAGGGGAGTAATGCCCCCAGGACGACAAGTTAATCGAGGCCGTCCACGAACTTTTCGAGTTTACTCTTCCGGTTCGCTGCCTTGTTCTTATGGATGACTCCTTTCGCAGCGAGACGATCCAGATCTCCCTTCACGTCGTTCAAAAGCTCCTGGGCTTCCTCCTTGTCGTCTAGAGAGCGGAGCTCTTTGATTTTGGTGCGGACGCGGCTTTTCTGAGATTTATTGCGCTTATGGCGCTTCTCATTCTGCCGCATCCGCTTCTTTGCAGACTCGTGCTGTGGCATGAGATGGGTAGAAACTTTGTAACGAAGTTGTGATCGGCGCTGGGAAGAGAAAATACCTGGAACCGATCAGCCGAAACAGGATCGCCCCGTCGCTGGGTTCCCGGACGTATTGGAAGATTACACGAGTCCGGGGGCGGCTCGGTGGGAAGAGATTTTAAACAGAAACTGAGAACCCCTGCTCTCGTTTTCCAAAACCTACCAAGTGCAGGTTCAGGGCGCATCAATGGTTCGTTCGGATCCAGAAGTTATCGACGTCTGGCCGATTCCCCCAGGCCTGTGTGTCCACTCCGCTGCATGCTCCCGTAGCCGTCTCTTATGTGGTCGTTTCTTGAGCACCTTTTTCGGAATATAGGGACCGAGCAAACTGTCGTGGTTCTAGACTCGGAGGAGGTCGGCCGGACCCGGCGGTATCGGGTCCGCCCCGCACGCGTGCTGGGGACCTGGGGCGGGAGTCTGCTGGCGGTTGGTCTTCTAGTAGGTGTGCTGCTTGTCTTTACACCGCTGCGAACGTTCATCCCGGGGTACGGGACGGAGCAAATTGAACAAAACGCCCGGCTCAACACGATGCGCCTCCAGTCGCTGCAGGACTCGCTGGCGGTGCAGCGGCGCTACATCATGCAGCTGCGACGTCTTATCACTGGTCGTGTCGATTCGATTGCGCCCCCCCCGAGGGGGAGTGTCGATCCGGGACCCTCGAGCCAAGAAGGGGAGAAAAGGGCCCAGGGAGAAGGCCCCGACGACGCGGCAGGAAATGGGCGGGAGGCGCACAAGCAGCCTGCCCCAGCTCCGTCCGTTTTTTCTGCGTCCCAGCAAGACTCAACCAAGAATGGAGAGAACGGAGACGGCTTGTCGTTTCCCCTACCCTCTCCAGTTCGAGACGGATTTCCGACGCGGGACTTCGACGCCGAAACTGGGCATTATGGGATCGACGTGGCCGTATCGGAAGGCAAGTTTGTTCGGGCCGTAGGGGCCGGGTATGTGGTATGGGCCGACTGGATGCAGGATGGTGGCTATACAATTGCGGTTCAGCACGCCGATGGATACCTTTCGGTCTACAAGCACAACGGACGTTTGCTGAAACGCTTGGGTGATCGGGTGTCTGCCCAGGAGCCGATCGCCGTGAGCGGAAACACGGGGGCCATCACTACTGGCCCGCACCTACATTTTGAGCTCTGGCGGAACGGCCTCGCCCAGAAGCCGCGTTCCTTCATCGCTGCGTGGCAGTGAAGGTGAGCCCCGCCAATAATCCCACCCTACCGGGTAAAGCCACCGGACCCTGCTGGTCGGCTGGTGCCTTTTGTACTTTGCACTCGCACCGTCTTCTCTTATTTTCATGGGCCTCTTCGGCAACAACACTCAATCAGGCGATTCTTCTCCCGCCATGGCAAACCAGACAGGTAGCGTGCAAGACCAGGTAAATCTCGTCGGCGAAGGGACAGTGTTCGAGGGGACAATTCGTGCGGACAGTGATGTTCGCGCCAGTGGGCGTATTGTGGGGACGCTCGAGGTGGAGGGAAAAACGATGATCGCCGAAGAGGGAGCGGTGGAGGGGGAGATTATTGCTACCGACGCCGAAATTGCCGGTCACGTACAGGGCGAGATTCACATCGATGAACGGCTCGTACTCAAGAGCACTGCCCGGGTCGACGGAAAGATTGAAACGGATCGCTTGGTTGTGGAGGAGGGGGCACAGTTTACGGGAGAATGCAAGATGGGCTCGCCGATTTCCGGGGACCCGGACAAAGGAGAGTTTGAGAGCGGGGCAATCCCCGCAGAAAAAACTGCCTCGGAAGCAGAAGCGTCCGAAGAAGTCACGGAGGTGTAGGGGGACAGGCATTTTGGGGATGTCCCAAGCGGTTCCTTCACCAGCGGCTGGCTTTGGAAAGAGCCGGCCCGAAACGGGTGCAGCAACGGCACGGATGTCATGGACAATGCAGAGGAATCTCCGGGCCCTGCCCCGCAGGAGTCGAATCCAGCCGGGCCGCCTTCCTCCGATGACGCCCGCCCACATCATGAGGCATCGGCGGACGGGCCCTCGGCCTTGGGGCGTGCCCTTCGTGACGTGGCGCCGCATCTGGACCTGGGATGGCGCTTGGCCGCCACGACAGCGGGGCCTCCCGTGTTGGGGGTCCTGATTGATCTTTGGTTGGAGACGACGCCCTGGTTTCTCCTCGCGGGGTGTGTAGTGGGGCTTACGGGGGCCGTTCTGGTGCTCCGACGGCTCCAAGACTCCTCCGCCTGAGGCAATTCGGGCCGTCCCTATGTGCCGACGATCCCTGTGTGCCGATGAGGGGACGGGGCCGCCCTGCGAGATACTTTCATGTGTGATTCACCGCTTCTCATAAGTCCCGCACCGTCGAAATCCATAGCTTCAATGCGGTTCGTCCTTAAGGGGCTATAATCCCCTGCGTGCCAGCGCGAATGGACTGCTCACGGACGCCGGCGGCCACGCCCAGGGCGCAATGGAGTACTCATGGTGGCTTGGGATCGGAGCCGGGGTCGGAATCATGGGGGTGCATGCGGCCGTCCGATTGTGGGCGCACGCCCTTGCCCGGCGAGCCGCCGATGTCCGCACATTCCTCGTTTGGGAGCTGGGCGGCCTCGGAGTCCGTATGATGCTTGTACTCGTGGGGTCGGGGGGGATCTTGCTCACCGCACCAGTCCATCCGGTGGTGTTCGTGGGCACAGTGGTCACGCTGCTTGTGCTTAGTATGATTTTGGAGGTTCGTCGCCTTCTCTACCGGATGGATTCGGGGTCCTCGGCCCCTTGACTTCGTGCTCGTCGAAAGGCCCTGTGCCTGTCAGAGCTTGCTTACAAAGCTGTTCGCCGAAACATCCATGACCGTCCGCACACGTCCTGTCCGGTTTGTCGCGCTTTTTCTGCTAGGGATGAGCCTGGTGGCGATGGCGCAGCCTACGAAGGCGGCCGAAGAGGGAGAGGTGACGTTGGAGGGGATTGTGAACAATGTGATCCTCGGCCACGCGACCGACGGCTACTACCTGAACTTTAAACCTTTCGCGAACGTCGAGCTTCCGCGCATCATGCTCGTCCGCACGGCGGACGGGGGCTTGTCGCTAGAGGCATACGGGAGTACGGCGGCACTGCTCAGAAAGGGCCCCTACGGCATCACCGCCCATGGCGACGCGGAAGGACGCGGAGGGCTCATGACGCAAGGGGCTGAACTGGAGGCGGCGATTGCGGCCGATGAGCATCTGCACAGTTCGGTGCAGCGGGCGGAGGGGCACGTGGTCCTGGACCTGTCGATCTCCCGGCACTTTGTCTTTGGGCTTCTTTCGATGCTAATCGTGCTGGGCGTCTTCATCCCGATTGCCCAACGTTACAAGCGCGGCGTCGGGCGCACGGAGGCGCCGCACGGAGTCCTCCAGAATATGATGGAGGTGTTGGTGGTCTTTATCCGGGACGAGATTGCCAAGCCCAACATTCAGGGAGAGAAATGGCGCACCTTCTTGCCCTATCTGTTGTCGGCCTTCTTCTTTATCCTCGTCGCCAACATTCTCGGCCTCGTTCCTTACGCGGGGGCGGCCACCTCCAACATCGCCGTTACGGGCGTCATGGCGATTATGACGTTCGCCATCGTGCTACTGTACAGCTCCAAAGATCACTACAAGGAACTCTTTACCGGTCCACCAGACGCCCCTACCGCGGTGCGCATCATCTTCGTGCCCATTGAAATTATAGGGCTCGTGATGCGGCACTTGGCCCTGGCCATTCGTCTGTTCGCCAACATGATGGGCGGTGCGCTCATCATCTTCAGCCTGATTGGGCTCATCTTCATCATGAACATCCTCTTTGGGCAGACGGCGGCCGCAGGGACGATCATCATTAGCATAGGATTCACCGTCTTCATCTTGCTGCTCAAGCTGCTAGTTGCCTTCATTCAGGCGTACGTCTTCACCATTCTCTCGGCGCTCTTTATCGGCATGGCTGTAGAGGAGCACGACCACGGGGCGCACGATGAGGAGGAGGCGTCCCAAGCGGGGCGCCTGGAAGATCGCCTCGATGCGGTTGAGGAGGCGGTCGAGCCGACGTCCGCATAGCCGTTCAGGGGGTTATTTCCCCGAAGCGTTGAACCTGTAATCACCCTTCACCACTCCCTTTCTTTCACCAAGACCCGAACACTATGGAAGCCGCTGCTCTCGCATACCTCGCTGCAGGACTTGGCGCCGGCCTTGCCGCTATCGGCGCCGGTGTCGGAATTGGCTGGTTGGCCAGCTCGTCGATGGATGGTGCCGCTCGCCAGCCCGAGGCGACCGATGACATCCGAAACTTGATGATTATTTCCGCCGCCCTGATTGAGGGTGTGGCGCTGTTCGCACTGATCATCTGCCTGCTCCTTGCCGTTACCATCTTCCTGTAGGGAAGACCCGGGCCGTTCCTTCTGGGGGCCCAGCCCGGCCGCCCGCTGACTTCTCGCGTCAACCTCTGTTTCGCTCATGACTGCTCTGCTTGCTCAGAGCCTCGTTACGCCCTCCCTGGGGCTCATCGTGTGGAAAACCATCGCCTTTCTCATCTTCCTGGGCGTGCTCTATTGGCTGGGCTGGGAGCCCATTACTCGGGCGCTCCAACAGCGGGAGGAGGAGATTGAGAGCTCCATCCAGCGGGCCGAGCAGGCTCTCGCCGAAGCGAAAGAGATTCAGGAAGAGAACAAAGAGGCGCGGCGCAACGCCGAACAGGAGGCGCAACGCATCCTTCGTGAGGCCCGCGAGTCGGCCGAGGAGTTGCGCGAAGACGAGGAAGCCAAGACGCGCCGCAGGATCCAGCAGATGAAAGAGCAGGCGCAGGCCGAAATTGAGCGTGAGAAGCAAGCTGCGTTGCAGGAGTTGCGCGACGAAGTGGCGGACCTTGCCATCCAGGCCGCCCGAAAAATTGTGGAGGACGATCTGGACCAAGATCGCCATCGCGAGCTTGTTCGTGACGCGATTGAGGACTTTCCGACGAATTAGTGCGTCAGAGCGCTGGTGCGGTCCGTATTAGAGCGCCCCAGCGCGTCGACGTTTAACGTTCCAACGCCCCATTCGTATGAGCCAGCGCACGGTCACACGGCGGTACGCCACCGCGCTATACCAGGAAGCCGACGCGTCCGGAGTGCTTGAGGCCGTCGACGACGACGTCCTCCTGCTCCGGAACAGCATTGAGTCAAACCGTGAGTTGTCGCGCTTCTTCACGAGCCCGGTGATTCCGCAGGAAAAGAAAGACACGATCCTCCAGAAGCTCCTTGGGGACCGCATTGATGGGCTCACGCTGCGATTCCTGCGGCTTCTGGTGGAGAAGGATCGGGAAACCCTTACCAAAGAGGTCCTCGACGAGTACCAGTCGCTCCGAGATGAGCAGCGGGGCATCGTGGACGCGAACGTGACGGTGGCCCGGCCGCTGACGGACGACGACCAGGAGGCGTTGCTACAAGCCCTCGAGCAGAAGACCGGCAAGGACGTTCGTCTGCACGTCGAGGAGGACTCTGACCTTATCGGCGGGCTCGTCATCCGGATTGGCGACCGCGTCTTTGACGGCAGTGTCCGGAGCCAACTCAGTGCACTCCACGACCGACTTCGAAACGCCACGCTTCCGGTCGAGGCCGACGCCGAGGCTGCTTGATGATCAGGGGGCGGTCACCCGGCACCCCGTACTCAACGACTTGATGATTCAACGTTCGATCTCCCATGGCTAACGGTAGCATACGACCCGACGAAGTCACTGACATTCTCCGCCGCGAACTCGGCGACTTTGAAACGGAGGCGGAAGAGTACGAGGCCGGGACCGTACTGCAGGCCGGCGACGGCATTGCGACCCTTTACGGGATGAGCAACGCCCAGGCCAGTGAGCTTGTGGAATTCCCGGAGCAGGACGTGGAGGGCATGGTCCTGAACCTCGAGGAGGATAGCGTCGGGGTGATTCTCTTCGGTGACGTGGACGCGGTAAGTGAGGGCGACGAGGCCCGGCGTACTGGCCGCATTGCCTCGGTGGGCGTGAACGAGAACATGCTCGGCCGTGTCATTGACCCGCTCGGGCGCCCGCTCGATGGCGAGGGCCCGATTGAAGGGGAAAAGACGGTGCTCCCGCTGGAGCGGAAGGCCCCCGGCGTTATCTACCGCCAGCCGGTGGAGGAGCCGCTGCAGACCGGCATCAAGGCCGTCGACTCGATGATTCCGATCGGGCGTGGCCAGCGAGAACTCGTGATTGGCGACCGACAAACCGGAAAGACGGCGGTGCTGGTTGACACGATCATCAACCAGAAACAGACCCACGAAGAGCGGAGCGACACGGGCGATCCGGTCTACTGCGTGTACGTAGCCGTGGGACAGAAAGACTCGACGGTGGCGCAGGTGCAGCGCGACCTGGAGCGGAATGGGGCCATGGAGCACACGGTAATCATCAATGCCTCCGCCTCCATGCCCACGCCGCTGCAGTACATTGCGCCGTTCGCGGGCGCCTGCATCGGCGAATACTTCCGCGACACCGGGCGCGACTCGCTTGTCTGCTTCGACGACCTTTCGAAGCAGGCCGTGGCCTACCGCGAGCTCTCGCTCTTGCTGCGGCGCCCCCCGGGTCGTGAGGCGTATCCGGGCGACATCTTCTACCTCCACAGTCGTTTGTTGGAGCGGGCCGCCAAGATAATTGACGATCAAAAGGTGGCCTCGCAGATGAACGATCTGCCGGAGCCCCTGCAGGATCAGGTTGAGGGGGGAGGCTCGCTTACGGCCCTGCCGGTCATTGAGACGCAAGCCGGTGACGTGTCGGCCTACATCCCGACGAACGTAATTTCCATCACCGACGGGCAGATCTACTTGGAGACAGATCTCTTCAACGCAGGCATCCGTCCGGCCATCGACGTGGGGACGTCGGTCTCTCGTGTGGGCGGGTCGGCCCAGGTCAGTGCCATGAAAGATGTAGCGAGCACGCTCCGCATTGACCTTTCGCAGTACCGTGAGCTGGAGGCCTTCGCCAAGTTTGGTTCCGACCTCGACCCCTCCACGCAGCGTCAGTTGAACCGCGGAGAGCGCCTGGTTGAAATTCTCAAGCAGGACCAGTTCTCGCCGGTGCCGGTGGAGGAACAGGTCGCGATTATTTACGCCGCCATCAACGGTCACCTCGACGACGTGGAGGTCGACGACATCGAAGACTTTGAGGAGGAGTACGTGGAGCGCCTGCGCCTCCAGCACGAGGACGTGCTCGCGGAAATTCGAGAAACCGAAGAGCTCACCGATCGCGCCGAGGAGGTCTTCGAGTCCGTCGCGGCGGACCTGTCCGAAGTGTACGCGGAGGAGGAAGAAGAAGAGCAAGAAGACGTGCTAGCCGGCGGCGACGGTGAGGCCGCGATGGCGTAGCCGCTGAGCGCAGCCGTGAGCACTGTAAACTCCTTTTCTCATCCCGCAGACGCCTTTGCCTGATCCATGGCGAACCTTCGCGACATCCGGAACCGGATCGAGTCGATCGAGAGCACCAAGCAGGTGACCCGGGCCATGAAGATGGTGGCGGCGGCCAAGCTGCGGCGGGCCCAAGAGAAGATCTTCCAGGCGCGGCCCTACGCCTACAAGATCCGGGAGCTTACGAATCATCTCAAGCGGGAGCTGGACCCGACGGCCCACCCGCTGTTCCAAGAGCCTGAGGAAAGAAACGGGGCCCTCGTCATTGTCGTTACGGCGGACCGAGGCCTCTGCGGCTCGTTCAACAGCGACGTAATCCAGACGGCCGAGCAATTAATTGAGTCGTCGTACGCCGACACGAAGGACAACTTGTTTCTCCTTTGTGTGGGAGAGAAGGGCCACAAGCACTTCCAGAAACGCGACTTCCGACTCGTCGGCGACTATCAGGGAATCTTCGATTCACTGTCGTTCAATGTGGCCCGGCACGTCGTCCAGGACGCCGTTGAAGGGTTCGAGCGTGGCATCTGGGGGGAGGTCAATCTCGTGTACAACGAGTTCAAAAACACGATCGTCCAGAATCAAATCGTCGAGCCTTTGCTTCCTATTCCGGAAGAGCAGTTCCTCACGCCGGTGATGGAAGAGGAGGCGGATGTGCTCGACCTTCCCGAGAACGGCCAGGCCATCGATTACATCTTTGAGCCCGGTGCCCGAGGGCTCCTCGACGAGCTTGTGCCGCGGTATCTGTACTATCAGCAGTGGCGGGCCCTCCTAGAGTCCAACGCCGCCGAGCAAGGGGCCCGCATGGTGGCTATGGACAATGCCACTAGCAACGCAGAGGAACTGATCGAGGACCTGACGCTGGAGTACAACCGGGCGCGGCAGAGCGCCATTACCCGCGAGCTGCTCGATATTACGAGTGGGGCCGAGGCACTCGAAGAGTCTGGCTAAGTTGGGTCGTAGAAAGAGGAGGGGGCGGCGGGCTGCAACATTGTGGGCGGCATTACATACCATCCCAGCAGTATCCGGAGAGGTGGCCGAGTGGTCGAAGGCGCTCCCCTGCTAAGGGAGTAAACGGTGATGAGCCGTTTCGGGGGTTCGAATCCCCCCCTCTCCGCCATGTCCGCCGGTCCCACCACGCTCGGGGCGGGCTTTTTCTGTTCAGGCGGGCGGGCCCAGCTCCCGCCCGCGCTTACTCTCCACGACGATGCTGTCCGATGGCCCAGTCTGCGTCTCGACCCACCGTCGCCATCGCCGGCGCCACCGGGTTTGTGGGCACGGCGGTTCGGGCGGCACTTCAGGATGACTACGACCTGATCGGGCTGACCCGCTCGCCTGTGCGTGCGCAGCAAAACGCCACCGCGTCGGCCCACGAAGAGTGGCGGCATTGCGACCTCTTCGATCCCTATGCGGTGCGGGAGGGCTTGGTTGGGGCCGACTACGCCATCTACCTCGTCCATTCTATGCTGCCGTCGGCCCGGCTCACGCAAGGCCAGGTGGCCGACCTGGATCTGCTCCAGGCCGATAACTTTGCACGGGCGGCCGAAGCGGAAGGGGTAGAGCAGATTTTGTATCTCGGGGCGCTGGTGCCGGAGGATGCGCCTACGCTGCCGTTTCCCCTCCGCCGCCGGCTGGAGGTGGAGCGCGCCCTGGCCTCCACGTCGGTTCCCCTGACCACGCTCCGGGCCGGCCTCATCGTGGGCGGTGGAGGCACCTGGCTCCGTCTCCTGTTGAACCTGGTGCGACGGCTGCCCGTGATGGTGCTCCCCTCGTGGACGAGCGCCGAAACGCAACCGATTGCCCGCCGCGATGTCGTACGGGCCCTGAAGCGGAGCCTAGGCACGCCGGAGGCCTACGGCGCCACCTACGACGTCGGGGGACCGGACGTGATGAGCTACCACGAGATGCTATTGCGGACTGCCGATGTGTTGGGGCTCCGGCGGTGGACGACCACCGTTCCGATTGAGTCGCCCCGCCTCTCCAAACTGTGGGTGTGGCTGTTTGGCGGAGTGCCTTGGGCCCTCGTCACCCCCATCATCGATAGTCTGCGCTATCAGACCCGCGTGCAGCCCAACGAAATGCAGGAGTGGCTCTCCCAGGATACGTTGTCCTTCGAGGCGGCGCTCCAAGAGTCGGTGGACGAGCACGGCCAGCCCCTCCCCAACCCGCGCGATGCACTCCGCGACCGCGAGGACGCCGTAATTCGCGATCAGAGCGTGGCCCGGTCGGTACAACGAATGCCCTGTCCGCCTAACTTCACAGCCCGGGACGTGGCGAACGAGTACCTGCGGTGGTTACCGCGACTTGGCTGGCCGATGCTGCGGGTGCGGGTGGAGCACGGGCGTGTGGCACACTTTACCCTATGGCCGGTGGGGCGTCTCCTCACGCTCCGATTTGCGGCCGATCGGAGCCCGAAAGGACGGCAGCTGTTTTTCGTCACCGGGGGACTTTTGGCGGGGGAGGGCGAGCGATCCGGACGGCTTGAGTTTCGGCGTGTACTTGACGGAAAAACGGTCTTGGCCGCCGTGCATGACTTTTCGCCGCGTTTGCCCTGGTATGTGTACAACAGTACACAAGCGCTCGTCCACCTGGGCGTCATGTGGGGGTTTCGACAACACCTCACGGACCTGGCCCGGCAACAGGCCGAGTCGGCGTCTGTCTCGTCGGCCCTCCGTGGCACTTCCTCGTCGTAGCGCCCCGTACGCGCTCGGATTTTGAACGACCAGCCGCTCCGTCCGAGCGGTCCCTTTGCTCCGCCAATGTCCACCCTTGCCAACGCGCCGTTCACCGAGGATCAGGAAGAGGCATACGACCAGGTCTACGACCGCCTCGCCCGCGGCGAACGGTTTACGGGCCTACGCGGGTACGCCGGCACGGGCAAGACCTACCTCGTGAGCCGCCTCGTGGAGCAGTTGTTGGACGAAGACTGCGCGGTGACGGTCTGTGCGCCCACCCATAAGGCCGTGCAGGTGCTGAGCAACGAACTGGGCGACGCCCCGGTGCAGATGCAGACGCTCCATTCGTTCCTCGGGCTCCGCCTCCAGCCGACACAGGACGGAGAGTACGAACTGGTGGCGGAGGAGGAGCGCGACTTTACAGAGGGGGTTGTGATTGTTGATGAGGCGTCCATGATTGGGCGCGAGGAGTGGTCGCACATCGAAGATGCCCCCTTCTGGGTGCAGTGGCTCTTCGTGGGCGATCCCGCCCAACTGCCACCGGTGAACGAGGAGCCGTCGCCTGCCCTCGACGTGCCGGGCCCCACCCTGGAAACCATCCACCGGCAGGCGGCCGACAATCCCATTCTAGAACTCGCGACCAAAATCCGGACGGGAACAGAGGGCCGATTCGGCAGCAAATTCGAGGACGGGAAGGGGGTCGCCGTCACGCGCAATCGCGACGAGTTTCTCGACAGTGTCCTCCGGGCCTTCGACACGGAGGCCTTCGCCGAGGACGCCACCCACGCCCGTGTGCTCGCCTACCGCAACAAGACGGTCCGCCGGTACAATCGGAAAATCCGGACCGAGCGCTACGGGGCCGACGCGGACCGGTTTGTGGAGGGGGAGTGGCTGGTGGGCACCGAAACGTGGTTCCACGACGGGGTGCAGCGCTTGACCAACAGCGAAGAGGTGCGCGTCAAGAAGGCGAATACCGACACCTTCAAATCCGAGAATCAGAGCGAGTGGAAGGTGTGGGAACTCAAGGTGCGGACGCCGGGGCGGGGCCTCACGCGTACGGTGCAGGTGCTGCACGAAGATGAGTTTGAGCGCTACGAAGACGCGCTGGACCGCCGCCGCGAGAAGGCACAGGACGATCCGTCGAAGTGGGACCGGTTTTTCGACCTCCGGGAGCAGTTCGCCCGGGTCGATTACGCCTACGCCACCACGGTCCACCGGGCGCAGGGCTCCACGTACGACACGGTGTTTGTGGACCACCGCGACCTGCGGGTGTGCCGGGGCGATGAGCAGGAGGCGCTCCTCTACGTGGCCGTCACGCGCCCCGCCCGTCGGCTGGCGCTGCTGGTGTGAGGGCTACGCGGAGGAGCCGGTTGATGGCACGACTAGGCAGCGCGTACGGTGGGAAGCCGTTCGCGTAGCTCTTTCAGATAGGTCGGCGTATCGAGAAGCCGGGGCCCGTACCAAGAGAACGGCTGTCCGTCCACAATCTCGACCGCCGTACTGGGAAGGGCCTCACGGAGATCGGCGGTGAACTTATCCTTCTCGTGGAAGGGAAACGGCTCGCTGGCGCAGAGCACCAAGTCGGGATCCTGTTCGGAAATAGCTTTCAGGGACAACTCAGGGTAGCGCGTCTGGTCGCCGTAGACATTTTCAAGTCCCCCCCACTGCATCACGTCGTGGATGAAGGTATCGCCCCCCACGGTCATGTAGGGCTCGCGCCAGATGAGATACACGGCACGCAGGACGGGGAAGTCAGGGAGCGACTCAAACCGGGCGATAATCTTGCCCACCAATGTTGAAGTGCGGTCGCTGGTCTCGGTGAGCGTGCCGACGGTCCGGATCATGTCCAGGGCACCCGAGACGGTTTTGACCTCCGTGACGTACACGGGGGCAATTGCGTCGAGCGCCTCTACGTCGGCGGCTGTGTTTTCCTCGTGGTTGGCGAGGATAAGATCGGGGGCAAGATCGCGAACGGTGTCGCGATCAACCTGCTTGGTGCCCCCGACGATGGTCTTTTCCGACCGCCAGTGTTCAGGGCGTTCGCAGAATCGGGTGAGGCCGACGACCCGACCGTCCAATCCCAGCTCTGCCAGCAGTTCTGTCTGGCTAGGGACGAGAGAGATGATGCGCTCGGGAGGCGAGCTGAGCGAAACGGGATGGCCGCGAGCGTCCGTGGCGGTGGGCATGGGGACGTGGAGAGCGATGAGTTTTTATCACTGAACGCCCCGAGAACCCCCGTTGATTCCTTGTCCAGGAATCGTTTGCCAAAGGTTGGCGTGTAGGCGACAGGTCGTTCTCCCATTTCCATTCCTCCCGCTCCATGTCGCTCCCCACCGAACCTATTGGCAGCATTCCCCGTCCCGAAGAACTCATTGAGAGCCTTCAGGCCTTCCGGCACGGGGATCTGAGCCAGGAGGCCCTCAACGGCGTGTACGATCGGGCGCTCCGGGCCACCGTCGATGCCTTCGAGGAAACTGGATCGCCCGTCATAACCGACGGGGAGCAGGCCAAACCCAGTTTCTTATCGTACCCCGTTGAGGGAGCCGACAACATCGAGCCTGGCGGCATTGAGATTCCATTCGCGGCGGGACATACTCGACAGCTTCCTCGCCTTACGGAGGGGCCGTTCCGCTATGAGACCTACGCCGTAGACTACCTCACCCGTACTCAAGAACACGCCACCGTGCCGGTCAAACAAGCGGTAATCTCCGCGTCGGCACTCAGCCTGCTCTATCCGGAGGGGGGGCTCGAAGGCTACCCCCGCGAGGCCTTCCTGGACGACCTCGTCGACGAGGTGGAGACCGACATCCGTCAATGCCTCGATGCGGGGGCGCATGCGGTGCAAATCGACTTCACGGAGGGCCGACTTGCCGTGAAGCTTGACCCGTCGAAGGAGTTGCTCCGCGAGTTCGTGGCCCTTAACAACCGCGTGCTCGATCGGTTTTCCGAGGCGGAGCGCCAGCGGATTGGTGTGCACACCTGTCCCGGCGGCGACAAGGATTCCACTCACAGCGCCGATGTGGACTACGCGGAGCTTCTGCCGCTCCTGTTCGACCTAGACGCGGGCCGGTTCTACATGCAGTTTGCCAGCGAAGACGACCCGGAGCGCGTGCTTGAGGTTGTGCGTGAGCGCAGCTCCGACGACCAAACGATTTTTCTTGGTGTGATTGACGTGAACGATCCCCACGTGGAATCGCCGGAGGAAGTGCGCGACATGGTTCTGCGAGCCACGACGCACCTCCCGCCCGAGCGGCTCGGGACAACCGACGACTGTGGGTTCTCGCCGTTTGGCGACGACCGCTCAACAGCTCGGCGAACGGCGTTCCAAAAAATTGAGGCGCGGGTGCAGGGGACGAAAATGGCGAGTGAGGAACTCGGGTTGGCGGACGAATAGAAGTCAAGAGTGAGCGGAGGCGCATCGTTTCGTCCACAGGGCGGCTTCGGGGTGTGTCGCCGCTGAGTGTCTGCCGTGTAAGCGTGAGGACCCACAGTTCGCCTCGGGTGGGCTACGCGGCATTCTCCAACGCCGCTGGCAAACGCTCGGGCAGGCCACCGAAGCTGCCGTTGCTCATGAGAAGCGCCACGTCGCCCGGGCGAAGGGTGTCCACCAGTGTGGGGAGGACGGCGTTCACGTCGTCGAAGGCCTCGGCGGGGGTGCCGCGGTCGCGGATCGTCTGGACTACAGCGTCCGCGTCGAGCATCGCGTCGGGGTCGTCGTTGTGGCGCACCGGTGGGGCCTTGAGGAGCACGTGGTCGGCCGCGTCGAAGGCCCGTCCGTAGTCCGCCTGGAAGTGCGCGCGGCGGCTCGTATTGGAGCGAGGCTCGAAGATGGCCACCAGCCGGCGATCGGGATGGGCGTCGCGAAGGGCCTGAACGGTCGCCCGCACGGCCGTGGGATGGTGCGCAAAGTCGTCGATTACGAGCACGTCATTGGGGCGACCGCGAACCTCTTGGCGCCGCTTCATGCCCTCGAACGCCGCGAGTCCCGCCGCAATCTCCGGAAGCGATACGCCTTCGGAGTGGGCTAGCATGGCTGCCGCCAGGGCGTTCTGTACGTTGTGGCGGCCCGGAAGGGGGAGGGTCACGTCTTCGCATCGACCGTCCATCCGGAGCGTGAACGACGGTCCCGTATCGGTTAAGGTCACGTTCTCGGCCCGCACGTCGTTGTCGGCAGCCAGGCCGTAGGTGCGAACGGTGGCCCTTGTGTGGGGAGCGAGGGCGCGTACCTCCGGGGCGTCGCCGCAGAGGGCGAGGAGCCCGTCGGCGTCGAGCAGACCGACGAAGTCCTTGAAGGCCCCACGGTAGTCGTCCCGATCAACAAAAATGTCGGCGTGGTCGAACTCCAGGGAGGTAACGACGGCGGCGTGCGGCCGATAGTGCATGAATTTGGGCCGCTTGTCAAAGTAGGCGCTGTCGTACTCGTCCCCCTCAACCACGAAGGGTGCGTCCGCGCCTAGTGCGTAGCTTTCGCCGGTGCGCTGTGTAACGCCCCCGATCAGGAAGCCCGGGTCGCGGCCGGCGTGACGCAGGAGGTGTACGAGCAAGCCCGTCGTGGTGGTTTTGCCGTGCGTGCCGGTCACGACGAGTGGACGACGGGCCTCGGTGAGGAAGTTATGCGCCAGGGCCTCCGGAAACGACTGCTGCACCAGTCCTTCCTCGCGGGCGTAGGCGGCTTCCGGATGGGTGGGGGGGCAGGCGTTGCCCACGACTGTGAGGTCGGGGGGCGGATCGAGATGCGCCGGGTCGTAGCCCTCCTGTACCGGAATCTCCTGCTCGGCGAGGTGGGTGCTCATGGGGGGGTATACACCGTCGTCGCTCCCTCGTACGGTGAATCCAGCCTGCTGGAAGAGCCCGGCCAGGGCGCCCATGCCCGTGCCACAAATGCCGATGAGGTGCACGTCTTCAAGGGCTTCGGGGGGGGGAACGTCCGGACGCGAGAACCGACGGAGCGCAGCGTCCGGCAGCGCGTCGAGGGGGCGGGGCATGCGGCGACCAGTGGAGCGGTGGAATTATTCGTCCGCCGAGGCGTCCGACGAGGATCGACGGGCCATTTCGGACATCTCGGTGGCCACGGTCGAATCTTCCTCGTCGTTCGGCAGATTGCGTTGCAGAACCGTTTCTTCCAGTTCCTCAGTGTCGGGAGCGGTGGGGGTTTCGAGGGCTTCCTCCGACACCATACCCAATTCGCGGGCCCGACGGAACCACTGTTTGCGGGCCAGGGCCTGCATGTCTTCGACCGAGTCGGCCTCGTCGACAATCTCCAGGCCCAGAAGCGTCTCTACTACATCCTCCATGGTTACGACCCCCGCCACGCCCCCGTACTCGTCCACCACCAGGGCAATGTGCTCCAGGCGGTCGAGCAGCCGTTCCAGGAGGTCGGGAAGGGGCAGGGTCTCATGGACCACCAGGATGTCGCGGGCCATGTCGGCCAGGGACACGTTAAACTCCTCCTGCGCGGCCCGCAGCAGCATCTCATCCTTGAGTACGTAACCGGTGATGTCGTCCGGATCGTCGTCGTACACCGGAATGCGGGAGAAGCGAAACTCGTCGTGCTCCTCCACTACGTCGCCAATGGTGGTATCCTCGGGCAAGTTAAAAATGACGGTACGGGGCGTCATCACGTCCTTCACCCGGAGGGAGTTGAACCGGAACAGGTTGCGCAGGATGCGCGACTCCTTTTCTTCGAATACGCCTTCCTCCTCGCCCAACTCGGCCATCGCGGTAAATTCCTCCCGGCTGAAAGCGGCCTCGTCGTCCTTCCGGGACAGGAGGTACGTAAGGCCCTGTGACAGCTTCACGAGCGGCCACATCGCGAGGATGGTGCCCGTGAGGAGGCGCACGATGGTGGGAGTGAGGGTCCTCCAGTAGACTGCGCCGAGCGTCTTCGGGATAATTTCCGACAGGACGAGGATCAGAAGGGTCAAAACCGCCGCGACGATGCCCGTGTAGGCCTCCCCAAAGACGATGGCCGCCTGGGCTCCCACCCCTGCCGCCCCCACTGTATGGGCAATCGTGTTCAGGCTCAGGATCGCGGCCAGCGGACGGTCCACGTTCTCCTTGAACTGATGCAGCCGCTCCCCCACGGCACTCCCTTCTCGTTCCAGCGCCGCCACGTACGACGGCGTTACGCTCAGTAGGACGGCCTCCATCATCGAACACAGGAAGGAGACGCCAATCGCCAGCGCAACGTAAAGAGCGAGTAAGCCCATTCGAGAAAAAAGGGAACTGAAAAAATTCAGCAGGCCGGGCCCCGGTGGACGCGGCCGTCATTGGTCACGGGACAATAGGAATGCTGCCGTAGGACCCCCGATAAATGCAGACATGCCCGTTCAGTTTCTTTGGGGAGGAACAGACCAAGCAGATGAAGAACCTGTTCCCCCGCCGGGTGCGGAGACGATGGTCCCACACCAGACCCGGCGATCATCCTGAAGGTTCGGCCGGGGGGGGCGCCGCAGGGCGCCCGTTTCCCTGCTCCATTTGAGCCAGCCGCTTGGTCCACTGTCGCTGGTTCTCGCGGGCGTTCTGGACGGCGGGGGTATATCGGAGGAGGCCCAGTAGCAAATCGTTAAGGCCGGCCAGCGGTTGGTGCATGGGGCGCTTCACGTCAAGGAAGAGAATGGCCCGTTCCTCCTCGGTTTCGTTCCAGACCTCGTGGTCGTAGGTGTCATCGAACACAATGCCTCGCCCCTCTTCCCAGTGCAAAATGTGGTCGTCCACGCGGATGCGGCACCGCGCAGCGTGTGTGGGTACCTTCAGTCCCAAGTGGTAGCGAAGCACGCCCTTGTAGGGCCCACGGTGGGCCGGAATGTGCTTGCCGGGGGAGAGGATGGAGAAAAACGCCGTCGTCATGCCGGGGACCTGCTCAATGAGTTCCGTGGTGCGGGGGCAGCGGGCGCAGTTTTCTTCCACTTTCAGGCCGTACCCGTAGAGGAAAAACGTCTTCCAGTCGTCGCCCTGCGAGATGGTCGACGCGTCCTCCGCCACGTCGTGGAAGTTGGGCAGTGCGTCACGGTAGCGGAGCAGATCATCGAGTTCATCGCGAATTTCGGTCCAGTGGGCCTCCAAGCGGGACGTTCCCGGAAGGATGGATGGATCGTGGACGGGCGTGTCGCCCACTTTTGAGAACCGGCCGTACAGGGCGTCGAGGGTGTGAAGTGCGGTATGACCAAGCTGCTTGAGAAGCGAGTCGTCGCGATCCCGAAATGACCGTGGATTAAGGGACGTATTGGGAGCCATGTTTGACGTGGGATGATGAGGTGAATAGTCGGGATCGTCTTGTGTCCCTGATGTCTCGCCTCCCGAGAAAGTTTCAATGAAGGAGGGGACGGAAGGAGTTGTGGGGCGCTACGCGTCGGGTGGGCGCTCTGGGGGGGGCGAGTGGGCGTCAGAGGAGGGCGTAGGGGCCCCGTCGCCGGGGACCCCGTCGTCGAGCAGGCTTTCGGTGACCACCGTGTCGCTCACAATCGCGGCGTTGTCCACACTGCCACCGAAGGCTTCCGTCACGCGCAGGCTCACCGAGTCGAACACAGAGTACATCACCGGCACGATCACGAGTGTGAGAAAGGTGGCGAACGTAAGGCCCGAGATGATAGCTGTGCCCATGGGCCCCCAGAACTGTGTGTTCTCGCTGCCAAACTCAAAGTTGGGGGCAAAGTCGGTCAGCAGGCCCACAAAGTCGACGTTAATTCCAAAGGTGAGGGGCACGAGGCCGAGGATGGTGGTCAGCGCCGTAAGCAACACCGGGCGCAGGCGTGTGGCGCCTCCCTCAATGATGGCGTCGCGCTTCTCCGACCCCCGCCCGCGCAGTTGCATGATGTAGTCGACCAGCACGATGTTGTTGTTTACCACGATGCCGGCCAGGGCGATGATGCCGATAAAGGTGAAGAGGTTGAACGGTGTGCGGGTGAGAATGAGGCCGAGCAGCACACCGATGAGACTCAGTCCCACCGCGGCCATAATGATGAACGGTGCACTTATGGAGTTGAATTCGATGATGAGGATGATGAAGATGAGCGACGCCCCAATGGCGAGCGCCGTGGTGAGGAAGCCGAAGGACTCCTGCTGTTCCTCGTTGCCACCGGTGTACTCCATGGTGTATCCGGGCGGTAGGCCCTGTCGATACTCGGCAAGTTCGTTCTGCACGCGAGTGAGCACGTCCGGGCCGTTGTAGCCGGGGGCCGCGTCGCCGGACACCGTGACCACGCGGTTCTGGTCGATGCGGGTGATGGAGCCAAAGCCGGTGCCCTCTTCGATATCGGCCACTGACGTGAGGGGAATCTGCTGGCCCCGCAGATTGGTGACGGTGAGATTTTCGAGGCTTTCGAGCGTAGCGCGGTCCGAGGACTGGAGGCGTACGGTAATGTCGTACTCGTCTTCGCCGCTGCGGTAGGTGTCGGCCTCCACGCCCTGGATGGCCGAGCGGACAGTCTGAGCGATTTGACTGGTTGATAGTCCGTACTCGGCGGCCTGCTCACGGTCCACGTCGACTTGTACCTCCGGGCGGCCCGTGTTGAGGTTATCACTCACGTCCACGAGGCCCGGCAACTGGCCACTCTGGGCCGCGTCGGTCAGGCGCTTCTTCACCGCCTTTGAGATCTGCACGATCTGATCAAACTTAGGCCCCGAGATTTCGATGTTTACCGGGGGGCCGGTGGGCGGGCCCTGTTCCTGCTTGGTAAACTCAATTTCGGTGCCGGGAATGCCCTGCAGCTGGCCCCGCAGCTTCTCCAGTGTGCGGCTGGAGGACTCCGGCCGCTCCGCGTAGTCTACCATATTGAGTGAGATCCGCGACCGCTCCGGAGACTGTGCCCCACCGCCAAACTGAGCGTCGCCCCCCACCCCTACGTTCACCAACAGGTTTTCGATGTTGGCCTCAGAGTTGGGGTTTTGGTCTAGCAGCTGCAGAATCCGTTCCTCCGCCGTTTGGGCAATGGTGTTGGAGGTTTCGACGTTGGTGCCGAGTGGAGCTTCCACGTTGATCTGCACGCGGTTCGGGTCGGTGTCCGGGAAAAAGGCCTGTCCCGTGGGAGCGACGAGGAAAAGGCCCGCGATGAGAACGAGGCCGCCCAGTGAGCCATTGAGCAGGGCTGCGCGGTTGTCTGTGATGAGAAGATGGTCGCTCCTGTTGAACAGCGCCCCGAGCAGGCCAATGACGACGATTCCGGTAGGAGCGACCATGAGCCGCAGCAGGACTGGAAGGGGAAGCCCCCCCGTGGCGTAGTTCATGCCTAAGACCGCGAGCATAACGGCGAAGAGGCCGCCGCCCACCTTAACGCTCGTCCAGCCGCCGAGGTAGATGCTCTCCAGCGTGTGCAGCACCACGCCCAGCCCCCCCAGCGCGGCGAAGGCCCCGCCCGGCACCAGGAGTAGCAGGCCCGCCGTCTGGCCGGCAGCGAGCCACACTAGGCCGCCAAGTCCCGAAAGCACCGTCCCGAGGGCGAGGGCCGCGAGAGCCCCTGTATTACGCACATAGGCGTATCCGGGCGTGTAGTCCCGTTTCAGCATGCGCTCCAGGTAGCTGCGGTACCACTGGATGAGGTTCGGCAGACCGCGCTCTACGAAGCGGTCGCCGATGGGCGACATCACATACACGTGGAGCAGGTAGAGGACCGGCAGGGCGATCCCGATTACCACGAGTGTCTTCCAGTTCGCGAGGCCCAGCGTGATGCTCAGCAGTAGAATGAGCACTCCCCCACCGTAGCGCGCAATCGCCGGCCACTTGGTTGAGTCGGCCTCCCCGTTTTCGCGCCCCTTCACCTGCACGAAGAAGCCCGTGATGACTGGGTTGATCACGAGCGCTACGAACAGCGAGCTCGCGAGCGTGATGATGAGGGTAAGTGGCAGGTAGCTCATGAACTCTCCGATGATGCCGGGCCAGAAGAGCATGGGCACGAAGGCCGACACCGTGGTAGCGGTGGCGGCCACCACCGGGCCGCCCACCTCGGCGGTCCCCAAGCGTGCGGCCTCCCAGCGCGAATAGCCCTCTTCCCGGAAGCGGTAGATGTTCTCGATCACCACGACCGCATTGTCCACCAGCATCCCCAGTGCGATGATCAGCGAGAAGAGGATGATGAAGTTAAGCGTCTGTCCTAGCGCCTGAAACACCAGAAAGCTCGTAAACATCGACAGCGGAATGGCAATCCCTACGAGCGTCGCGTTGCGCACCCCGAGGAAAAACAAGAGCACGGCGATCACGAAGATCAGACCGCTGATGATGTTGTTCTCCAGGTCCGTGACCAGCGACTGCACGTTCTCGCTCTGATCACCGGTAATGAGGACCTCCGTGCCGCTCGGAAAGTCGAACTGGTCGAGCGTCGCCTTCACTGCATCAGACGTCTCCAGGATGTTGGCTCCGGGTCGCTTCTTCACGTTCAGTGAGATGACCTGTGCGGTGCGGCGCTCCGACGCGGGCACGGCCACCGTTTCGCCCGCCTCATTCTCGCGTTTCAGGATGCGGAGGCGGGAGTACGACTCACGGTCTTTGAACCCGAAGACGACGTCCGCCACGTCGCGTACGTGCACGCTCCGACCGTTCTCAGTTGTCTTCACCACCAGTTCCTCGATCTGATCGGCCGGTTCGTCGAACTGACCGTCCACCCGCACCAGGTAGTTGAGACGGTCCACGTCGATGGAGCCGCCGGGGATGTTGGTGTTTTCCTGTTGGATGGTGCTGATGAGGTCGTTGAACGATACCCCGTGTGTCTTGAGGGCCGATAGGTCCACGTTGACCTGGACTTCGCGCGTGAGCCCCCCGATAATGTTGGCCTCCAGCACGGTAGAAATGCCTTCGAGGTCGTCCTGAAGGTCCTCGGCCACCTCCTTGAGCCGGGCCAATGAGTAGGTGCCCGACAGGTTGAGGGTCATGATGGGGAAGTCGTCGGTGTTGATCTCGTCGACTAGCGGCTCCTCTACTGCGTCCGGCAGGTCCGGTTGGGCGCGGTCAACGGCCCGGTTCACCTCCTGGTAGGCCTTGTCGGTGTCTACGTCGGGGGTAAACTCCACGACGACCGTGGAAACGCCTTCCGAGGAGGTGGAGCGCATCTCGTCGATGCCGTTGATGGAGCTGATCTCCTGCTCGACGACTTGGCTCACTGTCGACTCCACGTCGCTCGGGCTGGCGCCCGGGTAAATGGAGGTCACCACGATTTGCGGAAACTCGATCGACGGGTTCGACTCCTTTGGAATTGTGAGGTAACTGGCCAGGCCCCCGATCGCCAGAAGCAGGGTAAAGACGGCGATGGCCGTCCGGTACTTGATGGACAGGTTGGTGATCTTCATCGCAAAAGCGTCGGGTCGGGTGGAGCAGAGCGTCGGCCGTCAGGGAGAGGGGCGTGCAGCGGCGAGGGCTGGAAAGTTCGCCTGTTGAGAACGCGCATCACTCGTCGGTCGGAGGGGTAGGAAGGTCCGATTTGTCCGTGTAGGGCGTGCCGGCGGCCGTAGTGCGGTTGTACTGCTGGGCAATCTCCAGCGGGGCGCCGGGCGACGCATTGTTTTGACCCACGATCACCACCTCGTCGCCCGCTGCAAGGCCTGAATCGGCCACGACGCGCCCACCGGTAGCGGGGCCCAGAACCAGGTCGCGGTTGCGAGCGACCGCGATGCTGTCGGTGCGGTCGGCCACATAGACGTGTGGTCCTGTCTCGTCCCGGATCACGGCCGAGCGCGGAATTACGACCGCACTGTCAAGCACGGCACGAGTCACCCGCAGGGTTACGCCCATCGAGGGCTTCAAGCGGTCGTTCTCGTTGGAAACTGTGACCTCGATGGGGAAGGTGCGGCTGTCGGGGTCGATGGCACTGCCGACGAATGAGGCCTCGGCGGTGCGCACGCCGGCGTTGTAGCGGCGAAAGTCGAGCTGTACGGGCGTGCCCTCCCGAATGTCGTTGGCGTAGCGCTCCGGCACGCCCGCGGTGACTTTCACGCGGCGTGTGTTGACGAGGCGGGCCACCTGGGTCCCGGGGGCCGCCTGTTCGCCTTTTTCGATGAAGCGCTCTTCGACGGTGCCGTCGAAAGGGGCTTCGATGCGTGTGTTGGTAAGCCGCTTTTCGGCCTGGGTGAGGGCGGCCCGTGCCTGGTTGCGTTCCGAGCGGACCTGCTCGAATTCCAGTGCGCTGATCACGGAGTCGCGGTAGAGGGGCTGCTGCCGCTCGAAGCGGTCCTGAGCCAGGTCGTACTGGGCCCGCGCCTGCACCACGGCCGCCTGCGCCTCGTCGGCGTCGATGGCGGCCACTAGTTCGCCCTCCTGGACACGCGTGCCCCGGTCGCGCAGCATCGTCACAGTGCCGTTGGTCTGGGCCGAGAGCGTAGCGTCGTCGAGCGCCTCCACGCTGCCGGTCAGTTCAATGACGTCGGTGAACGAGGTGGGAGCCAGAACGAGCGTCTCCACGCGGGTTTTGGGCTCGGACGGGGCCTTTGCCGAGGCGTCCGACACCTGCTGGTCCTCGCAGCCACTGGTGCTCGCCAGGACGCCCAGCAGCACAACTGCGCTCAGGATTAGCGATGCGGTGCGGCGCGATGTGCGAGATCTGAAGGGGGGCCAGACGGTGGGCATGGATTGGAGGGGCGAATCGTCGGGGAAAGAGGGTCGACCGAGGAGGGAGGAAATCATCGACGCGTCATGAGGTACGATTCGGAGGTGGGCGTGAGCGGCTGGCCGAGGGCCGTCTCCAGATCGCTGCGCGCAACCAAGTAGTCGTGCACGGCCTGGAGGTAGTTGAGGCGACTCTGATCGAGCTGTTCGGAGGCTTCTCGAAGCTCAATCTGGCTCGCGACGCCTTCGCTCACGCGTTGCGACACGTGGTCGTAGTTGAGCTCGGCCCGTCGCACGTTCGTCTGCTGCGACTCGATGCGCTCCCGGGCGTTCTCGAGGTCCCGCACGGCCCGTCGCACCTCTAGCGTGACGGCCCGCCGCAGCTGGTCACGCTGAAGCTCGGCACGCTGGCGCTGAATTTCGGCCTGCTGTACGCGCGAGGATCGCTGAAAGCCGTCGAACAGGTTCCAGTTCAACTGCAGCCCTACGCTGAACGAGGGATTCCAGAAGTCATCGTTGAAAAAGCCTCGTTGCTGCTCCCGGAAGAAGAAGGGCGTCGGCTGATTCGGTCGATTCGGGTCGTTGGTTAGGACGCGCGAGCGGTCGTCGGGGACGCGTCCCGAGTAGCTGAAGTTGGCGACGGCCTCCACACGCGGGAAGTACGCAGAGCGGCTTGCTTCGGCCTGAATGTCACGCAGTTCCACATTGAGTCGGGCGCGCTGGAGGTCCGGCCGGTTTTCGATGGCTTGACTCACGGCCCGTGACATCGAGATGGTTTCGAGCGATACATTCTGCAGGCCGTCTTTGCGCTGCTCGTCGAGGGTGCCGTCGAGCTGGATTGGCCGGTCCGGGGAGAGGCCAATGGTGCGCTTGAGTTGATCCTGTGCGAGATCGGCGGCGTTGCGGGCTTCGATGGCCTGCGTACGGGCGTTGGAGAGCTCCACATTGGCCCCTAGACGCTGGGCCTTCGGGGTCACCCCCTGCTGTACGCGGGTCGATACCTCCTGGAGTGTCTTTTGGGCTCGATCTACGCTGTTTTGTAGAACTCGCGCCCGTTCTTGGGCGAGCAGGGCTCGGTAGTAGTCCGTGATCACCCGGTTGGTAACCTCTTGCACCTGGCGGTCGCGTGCAAAGCGGCTCACGTCTTTGAACTGCTGTGATCCCTTCACCGAGGCAAAGGCTTGCTTGCTGTAGAGCGTCTGGGTAAGTTGAAGCCCCCCACGAAACTCGTTGTCTACGCCGAAGGGGTTGCCGCCGGCACCGCCCAGCGAGATGCCTGCCGCGGCGATGCTATCCCGCTGGCGTTGCGTGAAGGTGGAAAAGGGAATTGGGTCGGTTTCGGGGTTGTTGTCCAGGCGGCGTCGTTCGTTAAAGGCGAGCCACTCTGTTTCGCCCCCACCCCCGAGCAGCGTAAGGGCGTCGCTCCCGGCGAAGGGATTGGCCGTCACGACGTTGCGGGTATAGCTCCCCGTGAGATCGAGCGACGGATACAGGTTGCCCCACGCCTCCTGTACCTGCGCGTCGGCGTCGCGGACGTCGAGTTGGGCCGCCTGTAGGTCCAGGTTTTGTTCAAGCGCTGTTTGTACGGCCTTCCGAACTGTGAGGACGAGCGGCTCGGCCTGATTCGCAGGTGGTTCCGACGAGCGCACCGCGGGGCGTGGGGCCTCCGAGTCCACATCCACGGATTGTGCATGGGTGATCGGAGGGACGAGCAGCGTCGCTGCTCCCATTAGGAGAGCGAGGACCGGGACTAAGAAATCAGCGCCGCGCATGGCAAGGGCAGTCACGTCCAGTAGAAAAAGGTCGAGTTATTCAACGTCCGCAGACCGGTCATCCGTCCCCAGGCCGTCGAAGAGAAGGGAGGTAAGAAAATCGGCGGCGGCCTCGGGGTCGTGCAGGAGGGGGGCATTCGGGAGGTGCTGGCGCAACGTCCCGTCCGCCTCGCTCCGCTCCGTGAGGCAGCGGTGGACGACCAGGTCGTGCACCACCTCCAGGAGCATGTGAGCGACCGACCGCGGCGGGAGCGAGGCGATGCTCCCTGCCGACATGGCAGACTCGACGGCCGGCACCAGTGCGTCGAGCATCCGCTGCTGCTGTTCCTGGAAATAGGCCGCCTTCTCCACGTCGCTACTAAAGCAGAGACGGTGGGCCTCCTTAATCAGGATCAAGAAAAGCTCTTCCCGCTCCTCGTAGTAGGTAAACGACCGCACGACCAAGGCATGGAATGCATCCCGAAACGAAGGGGGATGGGCACCGTCCTTGCCGAAGGTAGACCGTATCATCTCGTGGAGGTCGTCGTAGACCTCGTCGAAAATGGCGAAGAGGAGCCCCTCCTTCCCGTTTTCGAAGTAGTTGTAGAGGGTGCCCTTGCCGAATTCAGCACGCTCGGCAATCTCGTCGAGGGTGGCCTGTTCGTACCCCTTCTCCGCAAAGACGGACTGGGCGGCCCGCCGCATCGCGCGACGGCGTCGCTTGCGCTCGCGCTCGCGACGGGACAGGGAGGAGTCGGAGGAGACAGACATGGACTGAAGTAGGGATGAAGCAGTCGTCAGGAGGTGACTATCGAGTCACACGATGACTGGTAAGTCACAACGTGACGACTCGTTCGCCCAGTCCGGGGAAGTCGCCGTTAAGAATTGGATATAGACGGCGTTCTTTGCGGTCCCCTATATGGGGACATGGGCACGCGCTCCCATGGGTAGCAGCACGTGGGCGGTTGATGCTCCCTCAGTGGGCGGCTCGCATCGGTCGATAAGTTGGGGGGAAGAGAGCTCGTCGCGCGAGGAGTTCTGTTCGGGGAAAGGCCCGCTTCGGGGATCACTCGGCGGAGGCCGCGGCCTGGCGCGTGATGGTCAGGAATTCGGCCAGCATCATCGCCGTGGCGCCCCACACCTTGTGTCCCGCGACATCGTAGTACGGGACGTTCACCTCCTCCCCCTTCAGCCGCCGGCTCTCTACCGCGCTGGTGGCTGGGGCCAAGAGGTGTGTAAGGGGGACGTGGAGCACCTCGCCCACCTCATCGTCGGTCGGGGGGAGGTCGAGCATAGATGTGGCCTGGCCCACGAACGGATGCACGCAAAAGTTGGACGGGGGAATGTAAAGCGGGGTGAGATGCCCAAGCATTTTCACGGAAGAGGGGAGGAGCGCAATTTCTTCCTCGGCCTCCCGGAGCGCCGTTTCAGGCAGCGATTCGTCGCCCTCGCGCTCGCCCCCGGGGAAAGAAATCTGCCCCGCGTGGTCGGGCAGGTGGTCCCGGCGGACCGTGAGCACCACAGCGGGCGCGTCGTTGTGGAGGTGGAGAAGGACAAGCACCCCAGCCTTCCGGCACGCACGATTCTCAATCGACAGGTCGGCCCGCCGCGCGGGGTACCGCGGTGCCATGGTGAGGTGCGCTTCATGGCCCGGCAGGGGACGATCCAGCTGCGCCGCAACACGGTCGGCAAGGACAGCGAGAGACGATGTCATAAGCACTTGCACCAGGGGATTTCAGACCGATAGGGCAATGCAAAACACTCTCAGACCCAGGAGAGGGTCCCTCCAGCAGGGGGATCTCCAGGTCGGGGAGCATCGGCAGGCCGAGCACAACACTCGGGAAAACAAAAAAGCGGCATCGTGGATTGCTCCACGATGCCGCGGCTTTTGGGCAGGGGAGAGTGCACCCTGTTGCCCGTGAATTAGTCCATGTTTTCCACGACTGCCTGTCCAAACTCGCTGCACTTCAGCAGCTCAGCACCTTCCAGGTTGCGCTCAAAGTCGTATGTCACCCGCTTCTGCCCGATCGTGGTTTCTAGGGCGTTGAGGATTACGGTGGAGGCCTCGTCCCAACCCATGTACTCAAACATCAGCCGGCCGGACAGAATGAGCGCCGAGGGATTCACCTTGTCTTGCCCAGCGTACTTGTTCGCGGAGCCGTGCACCGGCTCGGCCAAGCAGGCCCCGTCTCCGAAGTTGGCGCCCGGCGCCACGCCGAGGCCGCCGATCTGCGCACCGCAGGCGTCGGAGAGATAGTCGCCGTTCAGGTTCGGCATCGCCAGTACGTCGTACTGGTCGGTCCGCGTCTGAATCTGCTGGAGCATATTGTCGGCGATCCGATCGTTTACCACAACTGCGTCTGCGGGGGGCTCGCCGTCGCGCTCCTCCCAGAGAGTGTCCTCGGTGATCACCTCGTCGCCGTACTCCTCGCGCGCCACCTCATAGCCCCAGTCACGGAAAGCACCCTCGGTAAACTTCATAATGTTGCCCTTGTGCACGAGGGTCACGAACTGGTGTCCTTCGTTCGCCAGCGCGTAATCGATGGCTTCCCGGACGAGCCGCTTGGTTCCGAACTCGGTGATGGGTTTGATGCCGATGCCCACTGGGCCTTCGTGAATGGTTTCGTCGAAGCCCATTTCCTCCTCTACGAATTTGCGGACTTTCTCGGCGCCCTCGGTTCCGGCCTTCCACTCGATGCCTGCGTACACGTCTTCCGTGTTCTCCCGGAACGTCACCATGTCCATCTGCTCCGGATTCTTCATCGGCGAGGGCACCCCGTCGATGTAGTAGGTGGGGCGGACGTTCGCGTAGAGATCGAGTTTCTGGCGTAGTGCGACGTTGAGGGACCGGAAGCCGGCACCAACGGGTGTGGTGAGCGGCCCTTTGATGGCCACGCGGTGCTCGCGAATCGTCTCGACGGTCTCGTCGGGGAGAAGCTCACCAGTTCGTTCTTTGGCCTTCTCGCCGGCCAGGACTTCGGTCCACTCGATGGTGCGGTCGCCGCCGTATGCGGTCTCGACCGCGGCGTCGAAGACCGGGCGGGCGGCGGCCCAGACGTCGGCGCCGACCCCGTCGCCTTCAATGAAGGGAATGATGGGGGTGTCAGGGACCTGGAGGGAGCCGTCCTCCATTGTGATTTGTTCACCAGAGGTGCTCATGGTCGGATTGGTTGGTCAGGGGGGACGTGAAAAAGGGCGGCACAGAGAGAATCCACTTTTTTAACGTAAGACGTGATGTCGACTCCATCTATTAGGAAACCGAAAAAACGAGGGGGATGTGCATCCAGGCGGCAAGACGCTGACGCACGTGGCGGATCGGAGAGAGACTCATTCGATCCATTCCCCAACCCATGACGCGTAGCGCCGAACGTTACTCACAATCGACCCATCAGGTCGCGGAGGCGAAGCTCCCACACCTTGAGGGCCGCCTCTACCACGATTTCGCGCCGCATTTTCGATTCGCCCTCTGTCCGCTCCGTAAAGATCACGGGGATCTCCTTGAAACGAAAGCCCGCCCGCCAGGTGCGGTAATGCATTTCCACCTGGAAGGCGTAGCCGTCGGAGTTCACGCGATCGAGGGGCAGGGCCTCCAGCACGCGACGATGGAAGCACTTGAAGCCGGCCGTGACGTCGAGAATGGGCAGGCGCGTAATGGCCCGGGTGTAGATGCCGGCGCTGTACGACAGGACGAGGCGGGAGAGGGGCCAGTTGATGACGCGCACGCCCTGCACGTACCGTGAGCCGATGGCCAAGTCGACCTCGCCGGCCCGCACCGGCTCGATGAGACGTGGAAGGTCGTCTGGGTCGTGGGACAGATCGGCGTCCATTTCACAGATGTACGTAAATCCCTGGGCCAGGGCGTACCGGAAGCCCCGCAGGTATGCTGTGCCCAGGCCCAGCTTGCCGCTGCGCTCGATGAGGTGGATCCGGTCGGGGGCCTCGTCCCTTTTGGCGCGCACCACCTCGGGGGTCCCATCCGTCGAATTGTCGTCGACCACCAGAATGGAAATGGGAAGGGGTTGTGCCAGAACGAGGTCAATGACCTGGCCGATGTTGTCGGCTTCATTATAGGTGGGGATGATGACGAGGGCGTCGGTGGGGGGATCCTCGGGGTCGGACGTGGGCACCAGTGAGGCGGTGTTCAGTGGTGAGGATGTCGAGCAGGCTGGCCGTGAGGAGGCCTCTAATCGGTACTGAGGACTTGGGACCGCGAAAAGAATTGGCGATGAGCCATCCGAATTCCAGCCGTGTAAACAGATTTTAATAAAAAACGAGTTCCGGGGGCGCGTCCGGGGGCGAAACCGAGGGTTGTAGCTGGGATACAAGGGCTTGGCAAAATCGCCATTTGGCCGATTGCGCTCGCGGCGTTCGTGCCCTCCTGACCCCTCGTGCGGATCGGGAGGCGCGTGCCATCCACTCCTTTTTATTGCAATTCAACCCGACCCACCGTCATGGCTGCTGACACCTCGGCCCCCGATCCCGACTCGGGCTCGAATGGAAGCCTCCACGAAGGGCCTGGTCTTCCCGATGACTTTCCCCACGCCGCTCGGCTGGAGCAGGCCGGGGTGACAAGCCTCGAACACCTGCGTGAGGTGGAGTCGCTCGAAGAGCTGACCGGTATTGGTCCGGCCTACGCCAACGACATTGAGAGGGCCCTCGAAGAACTTGGGGAGTCCGAGGGGGGCGGCACGACTTCTACGGGGGAGACCACGGAAAAACGGTCGAGTCCCCTTTCGAGCAACGGGGCCTCGGAGGATTCAGCGGAGGGGCCGGCCACCCACCAGTCCATCGACATTCCGGAAGGGCCGATCAAAGAGACCCTGTCGTTTGAAACGTATCCCGCCGACCGATACAAGCACGACGAACTGGGCTTTGAGGCGGACGAGGTCCTAGACCTGCTGAGCAACATGCTGTTGCAGCGTCGCTTCGAAAACCGCTGCCGGCAGATGTACCAGCGGCAGAAGATTTCGGGCTTTCTGCACCTATACATCGGACAGGAGGCAGTATCGACTGGGAGCGTCAACGCCATTAACCTGGGCGACGACTCGATCATCACCGCCTACCGGGACCACGGCATGGGGCTGGCTATGGGCATGGACCCGGAGGCCTGCATGGCGGAGCTCTTCGGGAAGGCCACCGGGTGCTCGAAGGGCAAGGGCGGTTCGATGCACTTCTTTGACGCAGAGAGGAAAATGATGGGCGGGCACGCCATCGTGGGCGCGCACCTGCCGCTCGGGGCCGGCATTGCCTTCGCGGAGAAGTTTAAGGGCACCGATAATGTATGCCTCTGCTTCTTTGGCGACGGGGCCATGCACCAGGGCGCCTTCCGTGAGGCTTGCAACTTGGCCGGCATCTACGAGCTACCCATCGTGTTTGTCTGCGAGAACAACCAGTACGCGATGGGGACAGCCGTGGATCGCGCCTTTAGCAAGCCCGACCTCTACAAGCACGGCTACAACTTCGACTTCCCCTGCTCGCTGGCCAGCGGCATGGACGTGTTCAGCGTCAACCAGGCCGTACGGGACCACGTGGAGACCTACGCCCGCCAGGACCAGCCTTCCATGCTGGAGGTGCGCACGTACCGTTACCAGGGCCATTCCATTACCGACCCGGCCGAGTACCGCGCCGAGGGCGAGCTCGACCAGCGACAGAGCGAGGACGCCATTAACCGCCTACAAGACTACATCCTGACCCACGATCTCGCCACCGAGGCCGACATCGAAGAGATCGACGAAGAGGCAAAGCAGCGCGTGAAAAACGCCATCGACGCGGCCAACGACGCGCCGTTCCCCGACGAGTCGGCCCTCTACGACGACGTGTACACGCAAGAGGATTACCCCTTCATTGCTTAGACGCTTGCGTCGCGCGTTGCCCTGCCGAAACTCTCAACTCTGAACACTGAATCCGAAATCACCCATGGCTACGCTGCAATTCCGGGAAGCGCTCCGGGAAGCAATGACCGAAGAGATGGAGCGCGACGACGACATCTTCCTGATTGGGGAGGAGGTGGCCGAGTACGACGGCGCCTACAAGGTGAGCAAGGGCATGCTCGACCAGTTCGGGCACGACCGGGTGATCGACTCGCCCATCAGCGAGCTTGGCTTCGCCGGGCTCGGCATTGGGGCGGCAATGAATGGCCTCCGGCCCATCGTCGAGTTTATGACGTTCAACTTCTCGTTCGTGGCCTTCGACCAGGTCATCAATAATGCCCCGAACATGCGCTACATGTCAGGGGGGCAGTTCGAGGTGCCCATCGTCTTTCGGGGGCCCAACGGCGCAGCGGGCCAGCTCGGGGCGACCCACTCGAACTCTACGGAGGCCCTCTACTCCAACTTTCCGGGCCTGAAGGTCGTGTCCCCGTCCATTCCCGACGACGGCAAGGGCCTGCTCAAGACCGCCATCCGCGACGACGACCCGGTTGTCTTCCTCGAAAGCGAGCTGATGTACGGACTGAAAGACGAGGTCAGTGAGGCGGACGATTACACGATCCCGATTGGGGAGGCCCGCGTGGCCCGTGAGGGAGAGGACGTGACGATCGTGGCCCACAGCAAGAGCTACCACATTGCGATGGACGCCGCCGAACAGCTCGAGGCAAAGGGCTACGAGGCGGAGGTCATCGACCCGCGCACGATCAAGCCGCTCGACATGGAGACGATCGTGGAGTCGGTGGTGAAGACGAACCGGTTGGTCGTGATCGATGAGAGCAATCCCTTTGCGAGTGTGGCCTCGGAGGTGACGCACCAGGTACAGGACCGCGCGTTCGACTACCTCGACGCGCCGATTCTCCGCGTGACGGCCCCCGACACCCCAGCTCCCTATGCCCCCAATCTTATGGACGCGTACATGCCGGGCGCCGACGAGACGGTCGACAAGTGCCTCCGCGTACTGTACGCTCAGTGACGAATCTTGAGTGTCGACTGACGCCTTGAACCTGACACTCACTCCTCCCTCGACATACGCAACTCGAAAACCGACACCGTACTATGGCGATTCCGATTGAAATGCCCAAGCTGAGCGACACGATGGAGGAGGGAGTGCTCTCCGCCTGGCTCGTGGATGAGGGCGAAGAGGTCTCCTCCGGCGACGTGCTTGCACAGGTGGAGACGGACAAGGCCACGATGGACCTGGAGGCTTTCGACGAAGGCGTGTTGCTCAAGCAGGTGATCGCTGAGGGCGATGCAGTGCCCATCGGCGAGCTCATTGCTGTGATTGGGGAAGCAGGTGAGGATATTTCCGATCTCGTGGGCGAAGCCGGCGGCGACGGGGCCGCGGCGGAAGAACCGGACGCCGAAGATGAGCCGGAGGAGGAGTTGACCGAATCTGCTCCTGAACCAGAACCGGAGGTAGAGGGGGAGCCCACCCCGGAGCCTGCCGGGGACGGCCAGCTCTCGGAACGGACGCCGGAGCCAGTGCCCGCCGGCACCGATACGGAGGGCCGCCGCATCAAGGCATCGCCGCTGGCGCGTCGCATCGCGCAGGAGCACGGCGTGGAGCTGGCGCAGGTCGACGGGTCCGGGCCGGAGGGGCGCATCGTGCGTCGCGACGTCGAGGCCTACCTCGAAGGCCAAGAAGCCGAGCCCGCCGCGCCGGAGCCCGAGCCCGCTCCAGAAGCCGAGTCGGCGCCCACACCGGCCGTCGAGGAGGCGCCCAGCTACGCCATGCCGGACGAAGAGGCTTTTGAACGCGAGGACATCTCGCAGATGCGGAAGACCATCGCCCGTCGCCTCGCCGAGAGCAAATACTCGGCGCCCCACTACTACCTCACGGTCGACATCGATGTGGAGCAGGCCGTCGAGCTGCGCGCGGATCTCAACGAGTTGGTGGAGGAGCAGGAACGCGCGAAGATCTCCTTCAACGACCTCATTACGAAGGCGTGTGCCCTTTCACTGCACGATCACCCGTACGTGAATGCCGCATACCGGCCCGACGAGGGCGAAATTCACAAGCACAATCGCGTGCACATCGGCATCGCCGTGGCCATCGACGAGGGGCTCATCACACCCGTCCTCCGCGACGCGGACCGGAAGGGCCTCTCGGAGCTCGCCCGTGAGACCCGAGAGTTGGCCGACCGGGCGCGCACTCGCGACCTGGAGCCGGAGGAATTCGAGGGGGCGACCTTCACCACGAGCAACCTCGGCATGTTCGGGATTGAGGAATTCACGGCCATCATCAATCCCCCGAACTCGGCCATCCTCGCCATTGGCGAGATCCGCGACACGCCCGTCGTAGAAGATGGCGAGGTAGTGCCGGGCAAGCGCATGAAGGTAACCCTCTCTTGCGATCACCGCGTCGTGGATGGGGCGAAGGGCGCCGCGTTCCTCGACACCGTGAAGTCGTATCTGGAGGAGCCGATGAATCTGTTGCTGTAGCGTTGAGCGTGAGAACGTTGAACGTTTAACGTTCCAACGTGCAACGCCATGACGATTGCTCACATCTCAGACCTTCACTTCGGCCGCATTGCGGACTCAGGGGTCGTAGAGGCGCTCGTTGATGAACTCAATGCGGGCGGCATCGATCTCGTCGCGCTGAGTGGTGATTTGACGCAGCGGGCCCGCGTCTCGGAGTACAAGGCGGCCCGGGCCCTCCTCGATGCGCTTGACCCGCCGTCGCTCGTGGTGGCGGGCAATCACGACGTGTACCCGTGGTGGCGGCCCCTCAAGCGGGTGTGGACACCGCTGGCACGCTATAAGCGCTACGTGACCGACGACCTGGCCCCTACGTTCGAGGCCGACGACGTAGCGGTGCTCGGGCTCACGTCGGCCTACGGGGCGTCAATCAAGGGAGGGCGCATCACCGCGGCCGACCGCCGAGCCCTCGTGGATTATTTCCGGGACATCCCCGCGGACTGGTTTAAGGTTCTCGTGGTACACCACCAACTCCATCCCACTGCCATTGGTGCTATCAGTCCGCACCCAGTGGCACGGCAGGCACAAGAGACGCTCGACGTGGTGACCGAGGTGGCGGTGGATCTCATCCTCTGCGGCCACCTCCACGTCTCGGCCATCCAGCCGCTCGAAATCATTCCGGGCACACACCGGATCGTGATTGCCAGTGCGGGCACTACCACCAGCAACCGTTGGCGCGAGCCGACCGGGCCGGTCAACTTCTACAACGTCGTCACCGTCGAGTCCGATGCCTTCTCCGTTGAGGAACGGCGCTACCTGCGCGAGGACGGCCGTTTCGTCCGCGACGGGGTCACGCGCTTCGACCGCCTCCCGAGTGAGGAGGAAGGGTAGGTTGGGGCTGCCGTTGCCTTCCTACGATTGCAGAGTGCGGAAGGAGAACTCATGGGGCGTGACCCGTGAAACCTGAGGTCGTTTACGCCTTCTGGGTCATGCCTCCTTCATGGCTACGCCAGTGCCGATTCTCGTCCCGAGTCGCGCACGAACATGCAGGTCGAGTCCGTCTGGTCCACCAGACGACGAATCGTGTCGAAGTTTGGCTCTGGCTGGAGGCCGAAGATATTGAGATCGGCCTGCGGGGCACTCGTGATGTAGGTCTCGAAGGGCTCGGTGCCAACCACGGCAGTTGTGTTTGGGAAGCGGCCCAGGTTAATCAGCTTCTCCAAGAAATCGCGTGCCTTGTCCTGCTGGTCGGGGCTGGGGATGGTGGTGACGAGCCGCATCTGCGCGTCCCAGTTTTGCGACAGCTTGTAGCCGGTGAGGAGGGCGAGGTCGAGGTTGCCAATCTCCATCGAGATGCGCCAGTCCGGGCTCCGGTCGCGAATCCAAACGTTGATGGTCTGGCGCTGGCCGAGTGCTGCGCGGGGATGGGGGGCGTAGAGGAGTGTGCCCACGTCTTCCCGATCCGCCTCCGCGATGACGTGGCGGTAGTCGGCCTCGCGCTCGGGGGAATCGGGCATCCGCAAGAAGACGATGTTAGGGCGGAAGAAGGCACCGCGGAGTGCCTGCATACCGGCCCGCAGTCCCTCGGCAAAGCCACCCGCGTCGATCATAGTGGCGGAGGCGAAGATGTCGCGCTCGCGGAACGCGGCAGTCAGCGTGTCGAGTTGCTCGTCGAGCACCTTGGGGCTGCCATTGGGACTTAGGCCCACAATTTTGACGGAGCCCTGGGGCGAGGTCAGGTCCTGCAGGGTGAGGAACGAGCCCCGGAGGTCGCTGCTCGTTTCCACCGGCACCAAGAGGTTGGGCTTCCAGGCCCGCTCCTGCATCGTGGGCAACACCGTTACCTTTTTGGCTGCCCATTCCGCCAGCGCCACGAACATGCCGCTGCGCACGTCCTCAAAGGGAGCGTCGAGCTGGCGGCGAGCCAGGAGCACGTAGAACCCAAGCGTTACGGCGAGGGCGACGAGGCTGATCGTGGGATTGATGATAAACATTGCGATGAGGGAACCCACCAGGCCCAAAAACGACACCCACAGGGGAATGCGGAGGCGGGGACGAAAGCTCACGAGGTCGAGGCTCTGTTCAATGAGCACCGCCGCGCAGATCATGGCGTAGGTAACCAGGAAGAACATAGTGATGAGGGGCGCGATGGCATTGAGGTCGCGCACCATGAGAGAGGCGAAGATAATGCCGCCGGTGACCATCATCGAGTGGCGCGGCTCGCCGTCGGGGGCCAGCTCTGCGAGCCAGTCCGATTGCGGGACGACCTGATGCGCGCCCATGGCCTGCAGGATGCGGCCCGCCCCTACCATCGAGGCGAGGGCGGAAGAAAAGGTGGCCCCCAGCAGGCCCGCCAGCACCGCCGATGGCCAGTAGGCCTTGTCCATCATCACATAGTAGTTGTTCGTCATCTCTTGGGGGGTGGCCGACCGGGCGAGCCAGATGGCAAGGATTACGTAGATCACGAACGACACGCCGATGGCGGCCAGGGTCCCCACCGGAATGCTCCGTTTCGGGTCCTTCAAATCCCCACTCATGTTGGCCCCAGCCATAATGCCAGTGGTGGCGGGAAAAAAGACCGCAAAGACGACCCAGAACGAGTTCGGCTGCGATGGGTCGTCGGGGGTCCCCATGAAGTCGCCCCAGAGCTGAATCTCTCCAAGGCCGTACTGCATCGAGCCTGTGGCGGCGGCCATGGCAATGGAGATGAGCGAGGCGCCGATGAGAGCCATAATGACGTATTGAACACGGATGGCGAAGTCGGCGCTTATGTAGGCGATGCCGTACAGCGCTGCGAAGGTGACGATATCCACGAGGAGCGCCGGGTGGCTGGGAAAGAGGAACAGCCACCCCTCCCGAAATCCAAAAATGTACATGGTGACGGCCAGCGCCTGCGAGAGGTAACGCGGAATGCCCACGCTTCCGCCCACCTCCAGCCCCAGCGACTGCGCGATCACCGCGTAGGCCCCGCCCGCCCCGATGCGGATATTGGTGGTGATCGACGACATGGCGAGGGCCGTACACAGCGTAATGGTGAACCCGACCGTGATGATGAGTAGCCCCCCCAGTAGGCCCGCATTGCCGATGATCCAGCCCTCTCGGAGATACATAATCACCCCGAGGATTGTGAGCACGGTTGGGGTAAAGACGCCCCCGAACGTACCAAACTGCTTGCGGCCCGAGATGGGGGCCTCGTCCGGCTGCATGCTTTCGTCGACCTCGGCGGTATTGGGCGCCGGGGACGGCGAGTCGGGCGCATTCGGGTCGGAAGAAGTGAGGCCGGGAAGGATGTCGTTGAGCATGACCGTTGCGCTGGTTTGAACGGAGGGCCATCAACCTAACTAACAGAGAGGACGGCGTTTGGGGAAACCGGGCCAGTGCGAAGTGCGATATCCATTGGGACCGGAGGGACACCGGGCGGCAGAACTTGGGGGAGAATGCGCTGCCAAAGTGTGTGGGATCGTGAATTCTTTTTAGGTGCGTAGAACTGAGCCGTCTTTCGGAGTGTTTTTCGGGGGGCAACGCCGTCATACACGTGAAATCGACGGTGTGCTGTCCTATTCTTAGGGCCGCCGGCCCTTCCGAGCAGCGCAGGATTCGTGTGCGGGCGGCCCGTGTCTGGTCTTGTTCACCGACTCGTTTCCACGCATGCCGACGACCCGGACCACCGAACTCCATGAGTTGCTCTCCCCCGACCACATTCGTGTTGGGCTTTCGGGAACGGAAAAGTCGGAAGTGATCGACACGATCATTGATTTGCTTGCTCCCCACGAGGCAATTCGGGACCTCGAAGAGGTGCGAGCGGCCGTTCACGAGCGAGAAGAAAAGATGTCAACCGGGGTGGGCAAGGGGCTTGGCCTCCCCCACGCTAAGACATCTGCGGTGGTCGATACACTCGTCGCCTTCGCCACCACCGATGAACCCGTCGACTTTGGGGCGGTCGACGATACGCCGGTGCGCCTCCTTTTGCTCGTCGTGGGGCCGGAGGAGCACAAGTCGCAGCACATCAAAATTCTCGGCCGCATCTCGCGGCTTGTGAGTCGCGATGGGGTGCGCGACCGTCTCCTGAGGGCCGAAACCCCTCAAACCATTCTCGACGTCCTGCGCGAAGGGGAACAGGCCCTACAGAGTTAACCCGTCTCTCCTACGTACTCGCTTGGACAATCTTTTATTGCCCGTGAGCACCTCGTTCCAAACCATCCGAGGCACATTCGACATTCTGCCGGACGCGTACACCGACGACGGGGGCACTCGCATTGCTCCCAGTGCCGAGTGGCGCCATGTGGAGGCCACCGTCCGCGACGTGATGCGCCGCCACAACTTCGACGAAATCCGCACACCCATCCTCGAACCAACCGAGCTTGTGGCGCGAGGCGTGGGGGAGTCGACCGACATTGTGCAGAAGGAAATGTTCGCCTTCGAGCGGGGCGACACGCAGTACGTCCTCCGTCCCGAAATTACGGCGCCGGTGGTGCGGGCCTATCTGCAGCATCACCTCGATCAGCGCGGTGGCGTCCAAAAGCTGTTTTACCTTGGCCCCTGCTTCCGGGCCGAAAAACCGCAGAAGGGGCGCTACAGGCAATTTCACCAGTTCGGCATCGAAATCTTGGGGGCCGACGAGGCCCGAGCCGACGCCGAAACCATTGCCGTCTTGATGGCTGTGTGCGAAGCCCTTGGCTTGTCCGACCTTAAGCTTCGCCTCAATACGCTGGGCACACCGGAGCGCCGCGAAGAATACGTGCAGGCGCTGGAAGAGTACCTGAGGCCCTACGCCAACGAGCTTTCGGATACGAGCCGACGCCGGCTGGAGCGCAACCCCCTGCGCATTCTTGACACTAAGGTGGAGCACGAGCAGAAGCTCCTCCGCGATGCCCCGAAGCTCATCGACTTCGTGGATGAGGAGAGCCTTGTGCACTACGATGAGGTGAAAGGTCTCCTCACGGATCTGGACATCGAGTACGAGGAGGCCCCGCGGCTGGTGCGGGGGCTCGACTACTACACCGAGACCACGTTTGAGCTCGAAAGTCCAGGCCTCGGGGCGCAGAGTGCGCTTGCGGGCGGCGGGCGCTACGATCGGTTGGCCGAGGTGCTGGGCAGCGACGAGCCCGTACCGGCCGTCGGCTTCGCGGCAGGCATGGAGCGTCTTTTCCTGGCGCTCGACGCCGCGGATGCGGAGCGTCCGGGCCCGCCAACCCCCGATGTGTTCATCGCCGCACTTGGAGACGACGCCGAGCAATGGGTCTTTCGCACCTCGCAAGAGTTGCGGAATGAAGGCCTGCACGTGGCCCACGACCTGATGGGCCGTTCGCTGAAGGCACAGATGAAGGAGGCCAATCGACAGAAGGCTCCGTACGCGATGATCATCGGCGGCAATGAACTGGAGGCCGAGGCCGCGACCGTGAAGGAGATGAAGAGTGGGGAGCAAGAAGAGGTCCCCTTCGATGAACTGACCCCCTACCTACAGCGTCGCCTGGAGGGGAATGCGTCGGGAGGCGCTCCGGCCTAAACATACCCTGACGGCCGTGATAGCCGTCTGGATGTAGACCCGCGAGCGGGAGACGAGGCGCGACTCAGTTCCTGGAGACTCGAATCTGGGCGGGCGCGCGGTGGAGGGACGACTGAAGCGCCGCCGAGTCGAAAATGTCTCGGACGGTCGCACGGGATGCATTCTCTGATAGCGTGAAGGTCATCCGATCCGGTATCGGTGTGGAGGCTGACATCGGGCCCTCCGCGGCACAGGTTACCGTTATGCTCTGCGGAAGGTAAATCCCGAGCGTGAGGGCGTTGACAAGCATATTCGGAAAGCGGAACTTCCGCTCCGCAGAGGCAATGCCGTTGGGGCACTCATCGGACACATCCACGCGCGCCGGCACGATTCCGTAGAGAAAAGAAGGGGCCCATTTTTCTTCCACGACGGTATTTGAGGCGTCCTTTCCGGTAGTCATTCGGGCCTGATAACATCCGGTGAGCATGAGGCAGGAAGCGAGAAGAACAGGTAGTATGTATCGCATGGGGATGGGGGACTGGTCGGCAGAAGAGGGGATAATCAGCGGGGCGAGTCACTCTGTTGCGTCCGGCGACGGGGAGGCGTCAGAGCGAACTGCACCCTCTTCGAAAAGCGAAGAAGGGGAGTGCACAGAGGTCATTCCATCCCCCTGCGCGCAGGTGACAGTAAAGCGCTGAGGAGAGTATAGGCTGCTTGTGAGTCCCTGGGCAATGCCTTGAATGAATGTCTGTCTGAAGTAGACCTCAGAGACCCCGGCTCCCCCACAGGTGGACTCAGTGTCCAGAGGCGCGTTAATTGGAGGGACGAGTCCGTAGACGAAGCCATGGGCCCACGGCAACTCGGCCTGTTGATTGGAGGGGGCCTGATCCGTGACGATTCGTGTCTTCATACATCCAGAGAAGAGAACACAAAGGCTCAGAAGGAGAGGGATCATTTTCAGTAACTGCCTCAGGGACCGGGGCATAAGTTCTGTTTGGTTCGTTTAGGAGAAAGCGCCCGTTCGTTCAACGGAAGCAAACATGAACTCAGAGAAAAGTCAAGCCCCCAGAGTTAATTGCAATCCCACACGAGGAAATGCATTCTCAAAGGCTCCACGCCTTACACCACCGTCATGTGATCCGAGCCGTTTCGACACCCTTTTGCCATGCTTCTATCCAAACGCAGATTGATGCCCCCGCGTCAACTCCCCCGAACTCTACTCTTATTCTTAGCGAGTGCCGTCTTGCTCCTAGGGTGCCGTCCTCGTCAGCAGGCCACTCCGTCCGAGGGTACGTCCCTGCGCGTGATGACCTACAACATCGAGGATGTGCGCACCGCGGACTTACGGCGGACCGACCACCCACGGCTCCAGCGGGCCGCGGCCCGCATCCAGCATCTTGCCCCCGACGTGCTACTCGTGAACGAAATGGCGTACGACCAATCCGGGGGGGCGGGGTACGACGAGGGGGCGCCTGAGGGTCAGAATGCGCAGCGCTTCGTCGATCACTACCTCTCGATTCCTCAGGCGGACACGCTAGAGGGGGTTTCCTACCAGCCCGTCATGTTGCCGGTCAACACCGGGATTCCGAGCGGTTTTGACCTCAACAATGACGGCAGCATTGTCTCGACGGTGCCGGAGGTGCCGCGCTCACCCGACGACGGAAGCGTGGCGCCCCAGACCGACGCTGGGCGCGCCTACGGCAACGATGCCTGGGGCTTTGGCACCTTTCCGGGGCAGTACGGCATGGCGCTCTTCGTCCGGGAGGACCTGGCGGTGCTCCGCGATTCGATTCGTACCTTTCGAGACCTGCGATGGCACGAAATGCCCACCGCCGCCGTGCCGCTCGACTCCACCACGCACAAGCCTTGGTACAGCCCCGAGGAGTGGGCGGCGTTTCGACTCTCGTCCAAAAGCCACTGGGACGTGCCGGTTCAGCTCCCGAGCGGAGCCGTTCTCCATCTGTTGGCCAGTCACCCCACGCCGCCAGGCTTCGACGGCGTGGCACGCCGCAACCATCATCGCAACCACGATGAAATCCAGTTGTGGGTGGACTATCTGGCCCAGGCACCATACATCGAGGATGATTCGGGGCGGGCCGGTGGGCTACATGCGGGGGCGTCGTTCGTGGTGATGGGAGATCAAAACGCTGATCCGGACGACGCGTCGAGCTTCCGAAACGCCATTCGATCGCTCGTCGGTCACGACCGGGTGAATGGCGAGGTTGTCCCGACTGCAACGCGGCGGAAGGGATATCCGGACCTTGATCCCGACGACACGGCCCGGTGGGGGCGCCGAATCGACTATGTCCTCCCGTCCGCTACCCTGTCCGTGAACGACGCAGGAGTGTGGCGGCCCAACCCAGCCACAGTGCCGGCAGTGCCCGTAAGCGACCATTTTCCGGTGTGGATCGACGTACGAGTGGCGCCGTAGTCAACTAGGTGTCGTCTGTCTCATCCACAACGCAACCTGTTGCCATGGAGTGGCGCCAAGCAACCGCCCGCCTTGATCCGAAGCCTCGCGGCTTCCACCTCGTGACCGACGAGATTCTAGACCAGGGCCCACGCCTGGAGGACATCCAGGTGGGACTGCTGCATGTTTTCATCCAGCACACCTCCGCCTCACTGACAATCAATGAGAATGCTGCCCCGGCCGTGCGGGGCGACATGGAGCGCCACTTCAACGAGATGGTGCCCGAGAACCAGCCCTTCTACCAGCATACGATCGAAGGCGCCGATGACATGCCGGCCCACATCAAGGCCTCGCTGCTCGACACGAGCCTGTCCATTCCCATTCAGGACGGCGACCTTGCGTTTGGCACCTGGCAGGGTATCTATCTGAACGAGCACCGCAACAATGGCGGGGCGCGCTCGGTGGTGATTACGGCCTACGGTGAGCAGGCCTGATGCGAAAGCGGCGCCCCCGATGAACTGAGAGGCCTCGTCCGCTCCTCAGTTGCGTCTTTGGCGACGGGCCTGTAGGCTCAGGTCCCATGGAACTTGTCCGATTGTTCGGCACACTCATGACCGCATCCCTTCGGGGCGTGCTCATTCTCCTCGCGTCGAGTCTCCTGCTCCCCCTCGGCGCGGCTGCTCAGACACCTGCAGAGCCGTTTCCGGCCACAAGTCGCTGGCACCCCCAGGAAGCGGCGCCGGCCGACAGCGTCCTCCAGGCCCGCCTTCGGGGCGTGTTTGGCGAAATCGAGGCCTTCCAAGACGTGCGGGTGACGGTCCGAAACCGCGTCGCGCACCTCGAGGGAGCGGTGGTGCAGCCGCAAGAGGCCACAGAAGCCGAGGCATTGGCCCGTCAATTCGAAGGGGTCCTGTACGTTACCAGCGACCTCACCGCCGAATCGGACCTCGCTGATCGCGTGATACCTGCGGTCGACCGGCTGGAAAAGTACGCCCGCGGACTCCTCGACTTTCTGCCCGTGGGGGGCCTCGCCCTCATCGTGTTGCTCTTCACATTTGGGCTATCCCGGTGGATTGGGGCGTGGGAGGCGCCGCGGGCACTTCGGCTGAGTCCGTTGGCGTGGGGCCTCGTGCGACGGGTCGTGCAGGGGGGCGTCGTCCTTGTGGGGCTGGTGATCGCTTTCGATCTGTTCGGCGTGACGAGCCTCGTTGGGGCGCTTCTGGGCACGGCGGGCGTGGCTGGGTTGGCCATCGGCTTTGCGTTCCGCGACATCATTGAGAACTACCTCGCTGGGGTGCTGCTGAGTCTACGCCAACCCTTTCGGGTGAACGATGTCGTCTCAATTGCCGACCACGAAGGGCGGGTCGTTCGACTCACGGCTCGCGAGTTGGTTTTGCTGACGTTCGACGGCAATCACGTGCGCCTGCCGAACGCTACGGTTTTCAAAAGCGTGCTCGTCAACTATACCCTCAATCCGCGTCGGCTCTTCTTCTTCGATGTAGGCATCGGCGTAGCGGAGGACCTGGCGGACGCACAGCGGGTTGGGGTGGAAACCCTTGATGCGATGAATGGGGTCATGGAAGATCCGACGCCCTTCGCGCGGGTTCGGGAGCTAGGCGACTCCAGCGTTGTTGTGCGGTACCACGGATGGGTCAATCAGAACGACGCCGACTTCTTCAAGGTGCAGAGCGAAGCGCTTCGGCTCGTGAAGCAGGCCCTCGACGATGAGGGCATTGAGATGCCAGAGCCCACCTATCGTCTCCACCTCTATCAGGCCGAGGATCTCCCCGAAGAAGGGGCTGTTACCCCAGCCGCCTCAGCGGTCGAGCAGGCCGCAGCGATCGATGTGGTGCCGGACGGCGAGCTGGAGGCTCAGGTGGAAGAGGAACTTCGCACTTCCGATGAGCCCAATTTTCTTTCGGAATAGGCCCAGAGGGCACGCCCACGCCGGAGAGAGGAGGGGACCCCGGCCCCGTTACGCGACCGAAGCGGGCGAGGAAGCGGTCAGCCGTTTGGTAAGTCGCCGGGCTTCTGCGTACAGGTTGTGCACGTGGGTATACGTGAACTGCGCACTCCGACCCAGCAGGTAGAGGTTTTCGAAGTCGCGAAGGTACTCTGTCAGACGCGTGGACTTCGCCTCGGCCCCAACATCGAGGATGGGATAGGCGAACGGCACGGCGTGGTGGGTCGACGCCACGACGGTGTCGCCGTCCTCGAGAAGGCCCTGTTCGGTCAGCAGGGTTCTTGCTTGCCTCCGCAGCGACGTTTCCGACTGCTCCCAGCCCTCACCGCCTGGATGGCAGGGACGCTCCAGCACCACCACGGTCTGCTCGTCCGGAGCCATGTCGGGACTGCGGTTTTTCGGTTCGTAGAGGCGCGTGAACGGCACCGAGCGGTCCGGGAAGTACAGCGAGGCGTTCGGGGTAAGGCGGGGGCGGTCGAGTCCCAGCACCACGAGGCGCAGGTGGCGAAACCGCATTGATTTGGCGAGTGACTGGAGGGGGGCAGGGGGCGGTGGGTCCAGTAGCCGGAGGACGAGGGTAAGCGGCAGCGTGCTCACGACAGTGTTCACGCCCACCGGCTCGGCGTCGTTGATCGTAACGCGGCGGATGCGCTCCCCGTCGTGTGCCAGCTTCGTAATCCGGGCCCCGGTGTGGATGTGCTTGTGCCCGAGGGCGTCGGCGGTGGCGTCGGCGATTTGGCCGTAGCCGTGCTTTGGGTAGTAGAAGGAGCCGTCGAGGTGACGTGCTTTGTCTGTCGTGCCGCCGAAGGCCTCTAACAGGAAGGTTATAAGGTCAAGCCCCTCCAGCCGGTCGCCGGCCACGCGGGGCGAGAGGGTCGTGGCGTCTGCCCCCCACAACTTCTCGGTGTAGTTCAGCAAGAAAAGCTCCGCGAGTGTGGGGCCGTAGCTCTCGAGCGCCATCTCGCGGAAGTGCTCGGCGTCGTCGGAGACGCGGGGAATGGACAGCTGCTCCCACGCAATCTGGCCGAGGAGGGAGAGGGGGAGTTTCCGCAGGAGATCGTAGGGCGCGAGTGGAAAGTCGATACGCCGTCCCTGCCAGCAGATTTGGCTAGGAGCGTCCACGCGGCGCAGGTCGTCGCCCAGAAGTGCTTTGAGATCGGCCGTTACCGTCTCGTTTTTGTCGTGGAAGCGATGCGCGCCGGTATCGTAGCGGAAGGGGCCGAGCTGGAGCGTACGGGCATTGCCACCGACCGCGTCCGCCGCCTCAAAGAGGCGTACGGCCAGTCCCTCCCGTCGCGCGTAAAAGCCGGTCGCAAGCCCCGCGGGCCCGCCGCCCAGCACCGTCAGGGGGGCGTCCGTCACGTTAGTGTTCATAGACATAAACAGTCACCTTGGGCCACATGCGATTGACGTGTGGGTTGTGGTAAAATGTTCGGGTGTGACTGGGAGAGCGTCTCAGGAGCGAGGCGTAGGTGCCGACGACGAGGGTGCGTCCGGTTTCGGCTCGCCGCAGACGGTGCACGTCGGCCGAGTCCTCGATCGAGAGAAACTGGGTGTCCACCTCCTGGGTCCGCAGGTAGGTGTTGACGAGTGGCACCGACGCGACCCGCGTGGGCCCGGGCTGCGCTGCTCGGGCCTCCACGAACTGCTTCGCCTGCGCGATCGCTGTGGGCTCCAGGTGTTGAGTGACGAGGACGAGCGTGACGGCTGCGTAGGCGGCCGCTGCCCCACACAGCGCGCCCTGAAAGACCCCGGACCGGTGTCGCCACAGGAACGACGCGCCCAAGGCCAGTAGGGGCAGAAGCAGTGCCAGGAGCGGCAGCACGTGACGGCTCTTGTGAACCACGTTCTGGAAGAAGAACATCCAGCCTCCGTACACAAGCGCGCAGAGGATGACGAGCCAGACACGCGGTCGACGCCACGCGCCCCCTCGGCCCAGCCGCCAAGCCCCGAGTCCGCCAAGGCCGAGTACGCTCGCCCCCACCACGCCCGTGAGCGGGTGACGGCCGGGCCACCAGCCGCCCAGCCCGTCGGCCCACAGGCCCTGCAGGGTGCCAGCCACGCGGCGACCGAGGTCCGATTCTGTCTGCACCGTGCCGCCAAAGTCGGTAAAGTGCCCGGTTGTCTGCGCCCACGCCACATCGATCAACGTCCAAAGGCCCGTATCCAGGACCATAGGCACGAGCCAAACCGCCACGCTGGCCAGGCCGGCCGCCACGAGCTGCCCGGGATGCCGCGAGTGCCATAGCACCAGGAGCGTCGGGACAAACACGAGCGGAAGGTACGAGAGCCGGAGTCCGGCCAGTAGGCCCGTGAGCATGATCCCGGCCAGGGCGGCCGGCTCGTTCATTCGTTCACGGTGGCTGAGGGGGAGCGCCCGGACCAGCAAAGCCAGTGCGGCCACCGCTCCGGCCGTTCCCAAGAGGTCGGGCATGTACCGGTTGCCCAGTAGCCACAGAAGGGGATTCAGAGTGACCACCCCCGCCAGCGTCGCGCCCTCCACCGAGCGGAGGGGCATTTCCCACAGTCGCAGCAGTCCCCACACGAGGCCAGCCGTGGCGAGCCCGCCGACGACCGAGAAGCTTGTGCTGAATGAGCCGGTGGGAAGGGAGAGCAGCTTCACCGCGGCCCAAAAGACGGGGTACCCTGGAAAGTGGGGTTGTAGCGCCGCCACATCGTAGCTGTCCGCCACGCTGAGTGCGAAGCGCAGGCTATCGGGGTCCTCGATGTACGTGATGGTCGTGGCCAGGCGACTCGCCATACACCCAATCACCAGCGCGCCCCAGGCGATCCACTGGCCTGACGGACTCCGGACGACGTCGCGCCACTCCCGCTGAGGGGCCGAAAGAACAGGGGAAGGTATGGAGGACATGGGCGCAAAAGGGGACGAAAGATCCAAACTAACCGCCAACGCCCCTCCCCCGCCGGCGCGGAAGAGGGGCCATTGGACAGGCATCACCGGTAAACGCACCGCGTGATCCGTATGGAGGCGCAGGCACTACTACCAGGCTTCCACATTGCTGGAGTTGAAGCCATAGGCATCCTGGATGATCTGCGTCGCATCCGCAAGGTCGCTCGCGTACCCCGACGCCGTCTTCTCACCGTACGGTGGATCGTTGCCGATGTCCTCCAGGATGTCGTTCAGCTGGGAGTCATTAAGCTTGTCGCTGTAGAACTGTAGGCCCCAGGCAAACGCCTTGGCCTCGCCCCAGGCATCTTCTCCGACATCGCCCTGCCCGAGCTCTCCACTTACTCCCTCCAGGTTGCTTTCCATGGAGTTGATGTAGTGGATCACGTTGACTGCCACCGTCGCCTCCCAGGCCTCCAAGGCCGTCTGGGCGTGGTCGGCGGGATCGTCGCCATTTTCGATGTCCTCACGGCCCTGACGAAGCGCCTCGAACGCCCGGCGGGCGAAGTCATTGGGGCTGTCGTTGTTCGCGGCCGCGGCGGACCGCTCGATTGCGTAGCTGGCCCAGGTGTGGACGTACTCGCTCGTGAGGTCCACAGAGCCGTTGCTGTCGACGTCACGCGCGACGTTTCCGCCGGCCAGTCCTTCAGTGCCCCCACTGTAGTCAAGAAAAGGCTCCAGGGTGCGCGGGAAGCCGAAGTAGCCAAAGGCCGCGTCCCACTGCTCGGCCTGGTTCGAGGACACGCTTCCACTGGCGAAGTCTCTCAAGAGGGCTGCGCCCTGCCCGTAGATGGGGGTTCCTAGCAGCATCTTCTCGGCGAATTGGCTCAGAACAATGCCGTTCGAGGTTCGGGATGAGTCTTCCACACCGGCTTTCCGGAAGTACTCCCGAAGCAACTCATCCGTATTGACGGCCGCCCCATCGTTGGGCGTGTCCTGCGGGTCCAGCTGATTGCCCCTCACGAGGTCGTCTTTGGAGACCAGCGACGAGAGGTTCACGTTGCTTGCGATGTCGCCGTAGACGCTTTGCCCCTCGGTCGTGAGGTTCTGGGCCGCACGGATCGGCTCGTCGTTGCTGTTGCCCGTGTACAGGTTGAGGAGTGTGCTTTCGGAGGTCTCGGATGCGTTTCCGACTCGGACGCCGAGATCAAACGCCAGCAAATTGGTGACGGTCTCCGCCCCGTAATTGCTGGACGGGTATTCGAAGGTGGTAGTGCCGTTGTCTCCATTGCCTCCATTTGAGCCGGTGCTATCGCAGCCCGTTAGGACCAGCCCGATGGCGAGCAGTGGGAGGATGAAAGTGCGTGTGTGGCGAAGGAGGGAAGGTCGCATTGAGGCGTTCGCGTTGTTGTGAGTGGTCAGAGTGAAAGCGTGCCTTGCACTCCAGAGCGCGGAGGGCAAGTGCGTGAGGGTTAGAATTCGTACTGAATCGAGAGATTGAGTTGACGGCGGGCGCCCGGAATGATGCCGGTGCTGAGGTTGGCACTCGGCTGGCTGGGATTGGAGTGCAGCCGGGAGCCGATGAAGACGTTGTCCGTCAGGTTCTTGGCGGTCAACTGGATGCTAAGGGCATCGGAGTACTCGTAGGTCGCCCCGGCATCGAGCACTGTGTGGGCGGGCACAGGCCCCCGCTCCCCCCTGTTGTTCGTGGTCTCTAAGTTTTCGAGGTCGGTGTAAAAGCGGCCCGTGTAGCTAAGGTCGGTGGATACGGTGAACCCGATCTCCGAGAACGTTTTCGAGAGGCCCACCGTGGCGGTGTGGGTGGGGGCCGCCGGCAGTTCGTTGCCGCTGATGTCCTCGGGCGATCCGTCGATGGCGCTCGATATGATGCCCTCCACCACCTCCGACTGCAGGTAGGTGTACGACACGTTGAGCGTGGGCAAGGGCCCGGCAAAGGTGCCGCCCGCGATCGTCGTCTGGGCCTCTAGGCCGTAGCTCTGGACCACGCCCAGATTTTGCTGGAAGCGAGTGCGACCGCCCACCAAGTCTTCCACGTAGAGGTAGAAACCGGTGAACTCAAACTGTCCCGCGTCGGAGCGGCCCCGTACGCCCAGCTCCGAATTCCAGCTCTTCTCGGCCTTCAAGTCAAACCCTCCGTCGCCCTGGCCGGTGGCGCTGGGCGGATCGAAACCGACGATGGCGAAGGTGGCGCTAGAAGGAGGGGTGTAGCCGCGGTGCACGCCCCCGAAGAGCCGAACGTTGCTCGCACCCAGACGGGGGCCCAGGTCTGCGGTGCCCAGGTTCCAGTTGAAGCCGAGGCGGGGAAGGGGGACCACGCTCATCTGGTCGCGGTACTGGCTGCCGTTGAGGCGATCGATGCGTGACTGCTCGAAGATCTCCAGCCGGAACCCGGGGGAGAGGCGCAGCGGGCCCCACTGTACGTCCTCCAGTGCGTAGAGCGAGAGGGCTCGCGTCTCGTAGACGGAGCTTCCCCCGATGATCGTCACGGGGTCGGGATCAGACACGTCGCCCTGGAAGAAGACGCCCTCCCGCACGCCCACCTCGTCGCTGATTTTGCGGTCGTCCCGGAATCGCTCCCAGTGCAGGCGGCCGCCCAGTTCCAGGTCGGCGGCCTGCCCCAAAAGATCATGCTGGATGCCAAGTGAGTGCTCGACCCCGCCGACGTAGAAGGTTCGCACATTCCCGAAGTACGGCGCGTCGTCGAGCGTGAAGTTGCCCTCCACAGCGTCGCTAATTCCCACGCGCATGAGCGGGCCCGGCGTGTTCACGGGAACCGGCTCGGCGTCTATGTTTGGGTTCTGGTACGCATCGGCATCCACGAAAACATCTTTTTCCCGCCACCAGGGGCGGTGGAAGATATTGGCGTAGAGCCGCGTCGTGCCCTGTACGGCGTCGCTATAGCGGCGGTTGTAGATCGTGCCCAGCGACGCCCGGTAGATCTCGTAGAGATCGTCGTCTTTCGGGTTGAAATCGGGGTCAGTATCGAAGGTGTAGGGCGTGAGGCCTGTGTACGTGGCATTCAGGCGCTCATAGTCGACATTGGCCTTTACGTAAAGCGACCGGCTGTCTCCGAGGTCGGCCTGTAGCTTCGCGGTTCCGTTGAACTGTTGGAAGTCATTGTTCTGCCGGAAGCCGTCGCCACGCTTGTAGAGGAGTTGCACCTGTGGCCGCACGTCGTCGGTCCCAAATCCCCCGAGTTCACCGAAGGTGCTCACGTACCCGTTCGTGCCGGGGGTTACCTCGATGGTCCCGCCCAGGGCACGACGTTGTGGACGACTAGTGACGTAGTTGATCACCCCGGCCATCGTCTGCGGGCCATGCCGGATCGTGGAGCTGCCCTTAATCACTTCAATCTCCTCAATCCGCTCGATGGGGGGGTTGTAGTAGAGCGGCGAGAAGACGTACGGGGCGGGCTGAATGGGCATGCCATCCTCCATCACGAGCACACGCTGCGTGCGGCGTGGCTGGAGACCTCGTATGCCCACCGACATGCGGGTTTGGGTCATGCCGTCGTCGGTCAGTCCGTAGACACCGGGCACGTGCTTGAGCGCTGCCTGAGTGCCAATGGGATCCATCTGCTCCAGGGCGGCGGCGTCCACCTTCGAGGCTGCGCCGGGAATGGCCGTCCGGGCGCTACGCGTGGCACCGGTGATCTCGAGGCCGGCCAGTTCCACGGTCGCGCTCGGCAGCTCGATGGTGACCCGGGTTGTCTGTCCGGCCCGGACCTGCACGGTACGCGAACGGGTGACGTAGCCGACGTGACGGACCTGGAGGGCCGTGCGGCCGGCTGGTAGATTCTGGAGGACAAACCGGCCGTCGATGCCAGTCACAGTGCCCTGTGGGCGATCGCTTCCCTCAATTCCGACCGTTGCGTCGGTGAGAGGGGATCCGTCATCCGCGGCCACGACACGCCCCTTGATCTGCCCCGTGGACCCATCTTGCCCGAGGACGAGACCGCAATTTAGACCAAATACAAAGACGGAAAGGAGAAGAAGACGAACGAAGCGCATGCAGGATGATAGAACTCAATAAATACGCGAAAAAGGCGTGACGGGGTGGTCAGAAGCGCTCCGGATTGGCGCCCGCACTCTCTGGCCTCGACGAGGCCTCGGACTGGCTTGAGTCAACAGCGCTGGCCGGGGGAGCAAGACGATTGATGCTACTGTAGCTCCCGCCCCCGTCCGAGGTCCCGTCGGACGGCCCTAGCACGGGATCGTCTGAGCAAGCCGGGAGAACGATGAGTAGAAAAAGCAACGCTCCAAGTCCGACCAACAGGGCACGGCGGGCAAGCAAACGGTCCATGCGAACGCTGACGGTGATTCCTGATTATTTAGATCACTTCTAAATAAGGGCATCTCACCAGTTCGTCAATGGCCGAACGTCCAGAAGGTGTTAAATCGAGGTGGGAAGGAATGGGCTCACTCCCTGTCCCCGAGGCGGTGGCAGAGGGAGGACCAATGGGCGTCGACGAGCCCTCACGCGGCCTACGGGGTCGGTTTTAGGATGAGGGCTCCAAGGGGAGGGAGCGTCAACTCAAGAGAGTGGGGATGGCCGTGCTGTCCGATGTTGTCGCTATGGACGCCCCCCGCGTTGCCGACGTTGCTTCCACCGTAGGCCTCGCTGTCACTATTGAGCCGTTCGTGCCACGATCCTGCGTAGGGCACCCCGATTCGGTAGTTTTCGCGAACGACGGGCGTAAAGTTGAGCACGAAGATGAGCGACTCGTCATGGCCCGTGCGCTGGTAGGTCAGCACACTGTTCTCGCGGTCGTCGTAGGAAATCCACTCAAAGCCGTCTTCGTGGTCGTTCCAGAGGGCGGGTCCATTCTGGTAGAGGTGGTTCAAATCGCCAAGCCATTCCATGAGTCCCTCGTGGAGCGGCTGTTCCGTGAGCCACCATTCGAGCTCTTGATCGTGATTCCATTCGTGGTACTGCCCGAACTCGCAACCCATGAAGAGGAGCTTCTTGCCGGGGTGACCAAACATGTGGGCGTAGAGGAGGCGCAGGTTGGCTGCCTTCTGCCAGTCGTCGCCCGGCATCTTGCCCCAGAGCGAGTTTTTGCCGTGCACGACCTCGTCGTGGGAGAGGGGGAGCGTGTAGTTCTCGGAGAAGGCCCAGCTCAGCGTCCAGGTGAGGTCGCCGTGGTGGTATTTGCGGTGGACGGGTTCCTTGCTCGCGTATGTGAGCGTGTCGTGCATCCACCCCATGTTCCACTTGTAGAGGAAGCCGAGGCCGCCGTGCTCGGTGGGCGTCGTCACGCCCGGCCAGGCCGTCGACTCTTCCGCCAGTGTAATGGCGCCGGGGTACTCCTTGTAGATGTGTTCATTGGTGTCTTGCAGGAGACTGATCGCCTCCAGGTTTTCGCGGCCGCCGTGGACGTTTGGCGCCCAGTCACCTTCTCGTGAGTAGTCGCGGTACAGCATGGAGGCCACCGCGTCGACGCGCAGGCCATCCACGTGGTACTTGTCCATCCAGAACAGCGCGTTGGAGAGGAGGAAGTTGCGGACGCCGTTTTTGCCGAAGTCGAACACCCGCGTGCCCCAGTCCGGATGCTCCCGCATGCGCGGGTCCTCGTACTCAAAGAGGTGCGAGCGGTCGAAGTACGTAAGACCCTGCGGGTCGGTGGCGAAGTGTCCCGGCACCCAGTCCATGATCACCCCGATGCCGCGCTGGTGGAGGGTATCGATGAGGTGCATGAGCCCTTCTGGGTCGCCGTAGCGGAAGGTGGGCGCGTAGTAGCCAAGGATTTGGTAGCCCCACGAGCCGTAGTACGGGTGCTCGGCGAGGGGGAGAAACTCGACGTGCGTGAACCCGAGGTTCTCGACGTGGTCGGCCAGCGGCTCGGCCACCTCCCGGTAACTCAGGGACTGGCCGTGTTCTTTATGACGCCAGGAGCCGAGGTGCACTTCGTAGATCGAGAGCGGCCCGTTCAGTCCCCCCGGTCCGTCCCGGTGTTCCATCCAGTCTGCATCGTTCCACGTGTAGGTGTCGAGATCCTGGATGACGGCGGAGAGGCCCTCGTAGGTGTTTTGAGAAGGGGCCTCCATCTGGAAGGCGTAAGGGTCCGTCCGGTCCACCCACTCGCCGTCGGCGTGGAGGTGATACTTGTATTTCTGGCCCGGTTTGGCGCCGCGGACGTATCCCTCCCAGAGCCCGCCCTCGCGGCGCTCCAGTATATCAGCGCCGAAGGTCCAGTCGTTGAAATCGCCCGTTACCTCCACCCGGTCGGCGTTCGGCGCCCAGACGGCAAACCAGGTGCCCTGCTGGTTTGGGTGGGCGCCCAGCCGTTCGTAGCTATGGGTATGGGTGCCTTCGTTCCAATAGTAGATGTCGTCGTCGGTGAGGTGGGGCATGTGTAGGGCCGGACCGGAGAGCGGAGAAATGTAGAACGTTCTTGCGTTTGCGTCCAGAACATAAGCGTTGCGTGCGAAGCGTGTCAACGACTCCGACGTAGAGTTCCGGGGCGGGCGCTCACTGTAACCTTCGCTGCCGGGTGCCTAACGGGGGCCGTACCGCACTGGACCGGGGGGTGTAGAGAAACCGAGTCGACAGTCTTGTTCAGAAACAATCTGGCCGAATCGGTCACGCAGTGAGCTTCCAGGACCGACTATCCTGGACCTGGGCGAAGGGCTCCCCCCTTGAACTGTCGAGATTGTCTGAAGCGACGAGCCGCCCGGTCAATGGACTCTGAAGGGTCTTGAATCCTGGGAGACGGCGAAAAGGGCTCCCTTTCGTCGTCCACGAGGGGCATGGGGCCTCCTCCTGGACTGGGGGAGAGTTACGATTCTGACAGGGAGGGAGCTTCCGTTACCTGGTCCCCCAAGAGCCGCCGGAGGCCATGAAGAGGAAGCCACGCCCAGTCGGGGCGGTGGTTGAGTTCGTACCGAACTTCGTACAGGGCTTTGTCGAGGAGGAAGGCCCACAGAAAAGAGTCCCGGGCCGGTCGGGCAGGGAGGAACGGCGCGTCCGCGGCCGTATCGTCGTAGGCATTCAAGAAGGTCGTTTCCACACAGTAGAGGAGCGCGTTCACCCAGTCCGTGTATTCCGGATCGGTTTCCGTGTGGTCCTCCCACGCAGCCAGAACGGCGTACTCTAGAGAGCGGATCATGCCGGCCACGTCTCGCAGTGCGTTTTCCCGCTTCCGACGCTCCTCGAGGGGGCGGGCCGGTTCGCCTTCGAAGTCCAAGATGTAGACATCGCCTTCCGCGCGGAGAAGTTGGCCAAGGTGGTAATCGCCGTGGATGCGAATACGCTTGTGCTGACCGGATACGGAGCCGAGGGAGGAAAGGAGCTCGTCGGCCTTGTCCCAGGCTGCTTCGGGGGGCAGCGTCTCCCGGGCCCCGAGGGGGGACTGCCGATCGAGGAGGGCCCGTGTGTCGGCCATTTCGCTGCGGAGACGGTCTCGCAATTCCGCTCCAGCATCGGGCGGGGCGTCAATCGGGTGCAGGTCCTCCGCCTCCGCCCGGAAGAGGGCCCGGTGCATCTCGGCGGTCCGCACGCCCAACGTCCGCGCAAAGGAGACCATTTCCGGGGCCACCTCCTCCAGCCATACCGGCACCGTCTCGGCTCCCGATCGGTCCACGGTCCAGTCGTCGAGCACGTCCGGAAGGCTAGAGGATTGGGCTTGCTCGCGGGGAAAAGGCGAGTTCTGGACCCGATCCAGGAAGTGCATGGTGGAGTCCAGGGCGTAGGTCCACGCGTCGGTGTCGACCGAGAGGGCTTCCTGGAAGACGCCGAGCGTATACTGGCGGTATTGGCGCTGGAAGTGGATGGTGCCGTGCAACCGAGGGGAAAACTTGAAGCCGACCCCAGTGAGATGTTCGAGCAGTTCTTTTTCGGGGTTGGGCCCTTCTTCAAGACGCCGGTACAGTTTAGCGAAATAGTCGCCGTTAATTAGGGCTGAGGTATTGCTCTGTTCGCCCGTAAGCAGTTCGATGTTAGTCGGCTCGTCGTTCGTGGCTGCTTGGGAAGGCTCGGCCGTGTACACGCCCTTCAGCGAGCGGCCACGGCTCCCCTGTTTCCACCACCGGAACAGGGTGGACCAGAACGCAGGGTCGACCGTGGCGTCGTACACAAGGCGTCGCTCTCCAGTGTCGTCCACCTCCAGCCAGGCCACGGTTGCGTCGGGGCGTTCCTCCAGCACGGACGCCGCATCCGCCTCGGGGGCTGCCATGAGGGGCAGCGTGTAAAACGACGTATCCGTCTCCAATTCTACCTCTAGAACCGAGAGGTAAATGGCCGGGTCGGACTGCAGGCGCACTGCGTCCTCAATGCTTACCGACTCGATGACCTCGCCCTTGGCCCCGAACCACCGCTGCTTCTTGATGAACTCGGGCAGGAGCGACTCCAGCTGTTCAGGGCCGCGGCGCTGTGCCATGGTGGGCACGAGGAGATTCTGCAGGCCTTCGGCCACCGGGAGGACGGGGCGGGTCCGGCCGTTTGCCTCCACCTCGACAGGCTGGAGGCCGCTTTGGCGAGAGTGGTCGCGTTGTACGTCTTCTTCGGGCACGAGCTTAAACCAGTAAAAATGATGGGGACCAACGGTGAGGTGGTAATCGTCGTCGCCAATAGGAGGGAACGCGGACTGGCTGAACAGCTCGACCGGGGCCATGCCTTCCAGGTCGCCCCGGGCCGGCAGATGTGCCGACTGGGAGAAGCGGGAAAGATTGGCTACGACGAGAATCTGTTCGCCCTCGTGCTCCCGTAGAAAGGCGAAGATTGCTGCGTTCTCGAGGGGCAGTAGTTCGAACGAGCCTCGGCCAAAGATTTTCTTGTGCTGCTGCCGGAGGGCGATGAGCCGGCGCATGAAGTGGAGAAGCGAGTGGGGGTCCTGCTCGGCGTCCTCGACGTTCACGAACTCGTAGCTGTATTTGCCACGGTTAATCGGGGGCATGAACAGCTTGTGGTGGGGCGCCCGCGAAAAGCCGCCGTTCTTATCCGGGCTCCACTGCATGGGGGTGCGCACTCCGTTGCGATCCCCGAGGAACGGGTCGTCCCCCATCCCGATCTCGTCGCCGTAGTAGAGGACCGGGCTGCCTTTGAGGCTAAACAGCAGGGCCGTCATGAGTTCGATTCGGCGGCGCTCGCCCCCGAGAAGGGGGGTGAGCCGACGCCGAATCCCCACGTTGATGCGGAACCGATCGTCAGCGGCGTATTCGTGGTACATGTAGTCCCGCTCCTCGTCGGTCACCATCTCGAGGGTGAGCTCGTCGTGGTTGCGGAGGAAGAGTGCCCACTGGGCATCGTCGGGGATGCCGCCGGTAAGGTCGAGCATCTCGACAACGGGCCGGCGGTTCTCGCGCCGCAGTGCCATGTAGAGCCGGGGCATGATGGGGAAGTTAAAGGCCATCTGCACGCCGGTGCTGTTGCCCTCCGCGTCTTCCCCAAAGTAGGGGAGCGTGTCCTCAGGCCACTGGTTTGCCTCGGCCAGGAGAACCTTGCCGGGGCCATACCGCTCCTCGACGGCGGCCCGCAGCTCCTTGACGTAGGCAATCGTTTCGGGTAGGTTCTCGCTGTTGGTTCCCTCACGTTCGAAGAGGTAGGGGACCGCGTCGAGCCGGAGGCCATCCACGCCCATGTCGAGCCAGAAGAACATGACTTCCTTCATTTTCTCCCGGACCTCGGGATTGTCGAAGTTCAGGTCCGGCTGGTGGCTAAAGAACCGGTGCCAGTAGTACTTCTGCGCCTTGCGGTCCCAAGTCCAGTTCGAGTCTTCCGTGTCTGTGAAAATGACGCGGACGTCCTCGTACTTCTCATCCGTCTCGCTCCACACGTACCAGTCGTGTTTGTCGGAGGCCGGGTCGCGCGCTTCCTGAAACCACGGGTGCTGATCGGAGGTGTGGTTGAGGACCAGCTCCGTGATGACCCGCATGCCCCGAGAGTGGGCCGCGTCGAGAAACGCCTGGAAGTCGTCGAGGTCGCCGTGGATAGGCAGGACCTTGAAGTAGTCGGCTGTGTCGTAGCCGTCGTCCTTCAGTGGGCTCTCCAGAAAGGGGAGGAGCCAGAGGGTGTTCACGCCCAGCGATTCAAGGTAGGGGAGCTTTTCGTGGAGGCCCTGAAAGTCTCCGTAGCCGTCGTCGTTCGAGTCGTAGAAGCTGCGGACGTGCAGCTCGTAGATGACAGCGTCTTTGTACCAGCGCGGGTCGCTAAGGAAGTCGTCGGACATACAACAGGGCGGTAGAACGGGGGGCGTCGAACGTTAGCACGTTGGAGGGAAGGGGCGCGGAACGTTCTGACGGTCGACGTTCTAACGCGCCAATACGGTCAGGCGTGAACGAGACGGTCGTAGGCCGCGTGGGTGTGTTCGTGGGTTCCCGACGGGTCGATTCGGAAAATGTGTGCGGGTGTATCCGGAGTGAGTTTCAGGTAGTGGTGGGAGCCGCGCCAGGTGTACCGGGCGTCGTTCAGCAGATCGTGGACCCCGAAGCCCTCGTCGGGGGGGAGGCCGTAGTCGTGGGGCGGCAGCACGAGCTGTCCCTCACAGGCGTTGTGCGGGTCCAGGGTCACCACCACCACGATCAAGTTGTCTGGGGTAGACTTGCTGTAGGCCAGTAGGTCCGGGTGCTTGGTGTCAAGGAACTGAATCGACCGCATTTGCTGGAGGGCAGGGTTCTCTTTCCGGATGCGGTTTACGCGGGTCATGAAGGGCTGGAGGGAGGTGGGGTCGTTCCAGTCCCAGGTCCGGATTTCGTACTTCTCGTTGTGGGCGTACTCCTCCTTGGTGTCCCGCTGTCGGTTGTCGACGTGCTCGAAGGGCGGTCCGTACACGCCGTATGTGCTCGACAGGGTGGCCGCGAGCACGAACCGGCTTTTGTGGGCGGGACGACCCCCATGTACCAATTCATCGTGCAGGATGTCCGGCGTGTTGGGCCAAAAGTTGGGCCGAAAGTACTCTACGGCGTCGGTGCGAAACAGCTCGTCGGCGTATTCCCGGAGCTCTTCGGGGGTATTGCGCCACGTAAAGTAGGTATACGAGTTGTTGAAGCCGATCTTGGCGAGGTGGTGCATGATCTTCGGTCGCGTGAAGGCCTCTGAGAGGACAATAAGTTCGGGCGTCTCTTCGCGCAGTTCGCGCAGGCACCACTGCCAGAAGGCAAACGGCTTGGTGTGCGGGTTGTCGACGCGGAAGGTGGTCACGCCATGGTCGATCCAGTACTCAAACACACTCTTGAGCTCCTGCCAGAGCGCAGGCCACGCTTCGGTCTCGAAGTTAATGGGGTGGACGTCCTGGTACTTCTTTGGTGGATTTTCGGCGTAGCGGATGGAGCCGTCGGGGCGGTGGTAGAACCACTCCGGGTGCTCCTCGACATAAGGATGATCGGGGGAGCACTGAAATGCGATATCGATGGCCACGTCGAGGCCCAGTTCGTGGGCCTGATCCACGAAGCGGTCGAACGCTTCGATGCCGCCCAGCTTGGGATGGACGCTCTTGTGCCCGCCCTTCGACCCGTCCTCCAGCCATCCGCCAATGGCCCACGGGCTACCCGGATCGTCCGGGCCGGCCTCCGGGGCGTCGTCTGGCCCCTTCCGGTTGGTTTCGCCAATGGGATGGACCGGGGGAAGGTATACGATGTCGAAGCCCATCTCCTGGATGCGCGGGAGCCGCTCGGCGGCGTCGTCGAGCGTGGCGTGCTCGCCGTCATCGCGGGCCGAGCGCGGGAAAAATTCGTACCATGCGCCACTGCGGGCCCGCTTCGGGTCCACCAGCACCTCGTAGGTCTTGCTCGTCGTCTGTTGCTCGTGGGGAGCGTGGCGGCGCACCAGCTCCGCGATTTCGTCCCCAAGAGCGGCTTGCTCGTTGCCAGTCTGGAAGGCCTCGATGTGGGCCGTCAGCAGGTCGCGGTCGTCGGCAGGAGCGTTCTCGGCGGCAGCTTCGAGCAGCGACACGCCCACCTTGAGTTCACTATCGATCTCGGCCTGCGACTCACCCCCCTTCACTCGCCGCCGGAATTGATCCTGCCACGTGGCGAACCGGTTGATCCAAGCCCGCACGCGGTACAGGTAACGCCCCGCCTCCGACACCTTGAAGCCTCCGTGGTATTCGTCGTTTTCGCCGGGGGACATCCGCGTCACGTGCTCCGTATCGCCGTCCTCGTGGCGGTAGATGAGCTCCGCAGCCAGTACCTCGTGGCTATCCACGATGATGCTAGCACTCGCCTCTACGCGTTCGCCTACGGCCCGCTTGATGGGCCACTCGCCCCCATCAACGGTGGGGGATACGTCAGTAATAACGACGCGGGACCACGACTTTGGGATTGTGCCTGATGCGGGGGGAGATGACTGGGATGGAGAGGCGTCGGGGGACATGCGGGCGGAAAAAGATTGGCGAGCGAAGAAAACCGCAGGACGCGGGACGAATTCCCGTGTTCAGTACCAGGCCATGAACACGAGGGTATGTAGTACACGCTACGCACTACGGGACAGAAATCCCAATGCAACCGTGTCGCGGCGGGCTCATTTCATGGCCCGATTTGCGGTCTGATTCTTGCCTGAACATCCTGGGAGGAATGCAGCCTGCGTTTTCGTTGTTCTTCGAGCTTTCCCCTTGGCCTTCTGTTTATGGATGCGTCCGATTCTCCAGGGTCCGGCACTGCTTCGCAGGTACAAAATCGGCTACACATCCGGCCGGGCAAGCCTTACCCACGGGGTGCTACGTGGGACGGCATCGGGGTGAACTTTGCGTTACACAGCGCCCACGCCGAGCGGGTGGAGCTGCTGTTGTTCGACGACGCGGACGACCGCTCGCCGGCCGTCACGTTTGAACTTCCCGAGCACACCGGGCCCATCTGGCACGGCTACGTGGTCAACCTGCGGCCCGGTCAGCTTTACGGCTACCGCGTGTACGGTCCGTACGACCCGGCCAACGGGCACCGGTTTAACCCCAATAAAGTGCTTCTTGACCCCTACGCCAAGGCCATTGGCCGTCCCTTGCGCTGGGACGATAGCCTCTTCGGCTACGACGTGGACGCCGACGGGGAAAAGCACATGACCTTCGACTCTCGGGACAGCGCACCCTACGCGCCCTTGGGGGCCGTGGTGGAGGAGACCTTCGCCTGGGGCAACGATCAGTCGCCGGAAATTCCGTGGGAGGACACCCTCATCTACGAGACGCACGTGAAGGGGATGACCAAGCAGCACCCGGATGTTCCTGAACCGCAACGGGGCACGTACCTTGGGCTTGCCTCCGAACCGGTGATCGACCACCTGAAGAACCTTGGAGTAACCACGGTGCAATTGCTTCCAGTTCACGCCAAGTTGCACCGTCGGGGGCTACTGCAGAAGGGACTCCGCAACTACTGGGGGTACAACTCGCTCTCTTACTTTGCCCCGGAGCCGGAGTACGCTGCGAATGGCCCACAGAGTGCGGTGCGCGATTTCAAGATGATGGTACGGGCCCTCCACAATGCTGGCCTGGAGGTCATCATCGACGTGGTGTACAACCACACCTGTGAAGGCAGTCACCTGGGGCCTACACTCTCGTGGCGGGGGGTGGACAACCGCACCTACTACAAGCTCAACCCCGACGACGAACGATACTATATGGACTACACGGGGACCGGCAACACGCTGGATCCTGGCGATTCGTACGTCCTACAGATGATCATGGACAGCCTGCGGTACTGGGTAACGGAGATGCATGTCGACGGCTTCCGATTTGATCTCGCCTCGGCCCTGGCCCGCGAACTCTACGACGTGAATATGCTCGGGTCGTTCTTCAAGGTGGTGCAGCAGGACCCTGTGCTCAGTCAGGTGAAACTCATCGCGGAGCCCTGGGACGTGGGGCCGGGAGGCTACCAGGTCGGCTCATTTCCTTGGCAGTGGGCCGAATGGAATGGGCGCTACCGCGATGCCATCCGACGCTTTTGGCGGGGCGACCGCGGCCTTAATGGCGAGGTGGCCACGCGGGTCACTGGCTCCAGCGACTTGTACGAACGCTCGGGCCGCCGTCCGTTTGCGTCCATAAATTTCGTGACGGCCCACGACGGCTTTACCTTGGAGGATCTCGTGAGCTACGAAAAGAAGCACAATGAGGAGAACAAGGAAGGCAACGAGGACGGTCACGATCACAACTACTCCACGAATTGTGGCGTGGAGGGGCCGACGGAGGATCCGCAGGTCATTGAACGCCGAGAGCGTCGCAAGCGAAGTTTTATGGCCACCCTTCTGCTTTCGCAGGGTGTTCCTATGATTCTGGGCGGCGATGAGCTTTCGCATACGCGTCACGGCAACAACAACCCGTACTGCCAGGACAACGAGGTGACCTGGTACGACTGGGATCTCAACGAGCGGGAGCAACAGTTCCTAGAGTTTGTACAGCGACTCACCAAGTTCCGCAAGGAGCATCCCAGCTTTCGACGTCGCCACTTTCTGGATCCGACCGACCAGGAAGAGGGTGCAGGGGACGTGCTCTGGTGGCACCCTGACGGCCGTGAGATGACCCACGACGACTGGCACGACGAGGACCTGCGCGCTTTTGGGTATCTGCTGCGAGGAATGGACCTGGCGCCCGATGCCAAGGGCCGCCCGCGCCCGGATGACTCGTTCCTCGTGCTCATGAATCAGGGAGACAGCCCCGTCGAGTTTGAGCTTCCCACTCGGACAAACGAGTTACAGGATGTGAGCTGTGCGGCCTGGCACGTAGTGCCGGAACTGGCCGATTTTCTAGACGACACGAATCCACTGGAGCCCGGAAGTCTCTTTACGCTTCGTCCCCACCGGCTACTTGCCCTCCGAGCAGAGCGGGAAAATGGGGACCAGTGATGGCTTTCAAGCCGCGGGCCGGGAGCGCCTTGTCGCTCTAAAGGACCTCGGTTTGCACCCCAACGCTGCGGACCTGAGCAAAAAGTCATAGAAAAGAGCCCGTACGCAGGGAAGAGGACGAGACCGTTAGGAACTCCGAAAAAGAAGGGCCGATAGACCCCTGTAGGGTATTCTTACGCCTTCCCCAAGAGCCACCAACAGACCGCTACTGTGAAAACGTATTTGCGGGACTACCCCGGTCTCATCCTTGGGACGATGGCCTCGGCCGGGATGATTAAGGTCGGGGCCTTGATCTGGCAAGAGAAGCTCAGTGCTTGGCCGCTGTTGCACGTTCTGGTCGTCCCGCTATTTCTAGCGGGGGTAGCCATCGGGGTGGGGGCCGGACACGATCGGCTCGTCACCCTTCCGGTCTCGCGCCGCTTAGCCTCCCTCGGCGTGTGTCTTCTGGCCGCCGTGCCGCTGGCCATTGGGCTCCTGGACATGTCCGGGGCGGTGGCGGTGGGTGTTGCGGTGGGACCGATCGGGGGGGCGTTGGTGGGGCTTCAGGTGGGCCATCCCCGGACCACACTGGGCGCCGTCCTCGCGGGCGACTCTCCTTCCCCGAGCGGACGGGTGGAGGCGTAACGCCGGGGACTTACGGTCCTGAGGATTTCCAGGGCCGAAAGGGCTCCGGTGAATCCAAGGCCGGGTCGATGGGGGCAGTTCACGGTCAGACTGGTTCGGTTGTCACAGGAGAACAATCCCAAAGAAAAAGCCCCTGATCCGGCGTTGAGGGCCGATCAGGGGCATTGTGTGCTGTGAAGGGGTGCCCGCGGAGGGACTTGAACCCTCACTCCCTCACGGGAAACGGATTTTGAATCCGTCGCGTCTGCCAATTCCGCCACGCGGGCAAACGATCGATCGTCCGAAAATCCGGCGTCCTCTATCGGTGAGGAGACGGGCAGGTTCCCATGGCCGGCGCTATGCCTCCATGGCCGCGTAGTGGTCGTGGAAGCGGATGATGCCCTGAATACCTTGGTGGAACCGATCGAGGCCGAACGATTCGTTGGGCGAGTGGATGGCGTCGGAATCGAGGCCAAAGCCCATGAGCACGCTATCGAGCCCTAGGTGCTGCTGGAAGTCGGCCACGACGGGAATTGTGCCCCCGTTGCGCACGAAAACGGGCTCGGTGCCGCGCACTTCGCCCATTGCATGCTTGGCTGCCTGCATAGGAGGGATCGAGGGGTCGACGAGCACGGGATCGCCGCCGTGCAATCGTCGCATCGAGAACTCCATGGTGTCGGGCACGGCGGTTTCGAGGTGGGCCTCCAGCTTGTCGTAGATATCGGGCACCGACTGTTCGGGCACGAGTCGCATGGAGAGTTTGGCGTGGGCCTTGGAGGGGAGCACTGTCTTGGCTCCCTCGCCCGTGTAGCCGCCCCAGATGCCGTTTACATCGAGTGTGGGACGGGCCGTGAGGCATTCGAGCGTGGTGTAACCGGTTTCCGTTCGTACGTCGTCGATGCCGATTGTATCCATCCACGCGTCCTCGTCGAATGGCAGAGCGGCGTAAGTCTCGCGCTCGGCCTCCGTCAGGTCGCGCACGTCGTCGTAGAAGCCGGGAATGGCAATGTGGTGATCCTCATCGTGAAGTCCGGCGATGACGCGGCTAAGGGCGTTGCACGGGTTGTCCACAGCCCCGCCGTAGTTGCCGGAGTGGAGGTCACGGTTGGGGCCCCGGAGCGTGATCTCGGCGTAGGCCAGTCCGCGCAGGCCGTAGGTAATGGAGGGGGTGTCCGGGGAAAACATGGCGGTGTCCGAAATGAGGACGACGTCGCCGTGGAGCCGCTCCCCGTGCTCTTCCACGTACGATTCGATGGACATTGAGCCGGTCTCCTCCTCGCCCTCAATCACATACTTGAGGTTGACCGGCAGGTCGCCTTCGGCCGACAGGTACGACTCGGCGGCTTTGACCTGCATGAACATTTGGCCCTTGTCGTCACACGCGCCCCGAGCGTACAGACGCTCCCCCCGCTGTGTCGGCTCGAAGGGGTCGGTGTCCCATTCCTCCAGCGGATCGGGCGGCTGCACGTCGTAGTGGCCGTACACCACCACAGTCGGCTTGGCCGGGTCTGTCATGTGTTCGGCATAGACAATGGGGTGGCCGTCCGTTTCGATGATGTCGGTCTCGGCCATTCCAATCGCATCGAAGTGGTCGGCCAGCCACTCGGCGGCCCGCTGCACCTCGTTGGCGTAGGCGGAGTCGGTGCTGACGGACGGGATGCGGAGCAACTCCTTGAGCTCGCCGACAAACCGATCCGCGTTGTTCTCGGCGTAGGAGAGAGCAGTGTCCATGCGAATAAGCAAATTGGCGTAAAGGAAAGCGAAGCCGAACCGAGCTGCCCAGCGGAACGGCTTGATAATAGGGGCAAGGGAGGGCTTTTGCCAACCCGACGCCGTCGGTAACGCGGCAGTCACATCTCAGGCAGGCGAGTTGCGTCCTATTCGTCGGGCACGCGGGCGTGGATGAGCAGGCGAGGGCTCTCGTGGGGCTCGTACGCGCTGCCGTCGTAGTCCCCGAACAGCGCCACCGGCTCGAGCCCAGCCGAGGCATACATGGTCTTCAGGTCGTCGAGTGTGTAGAGCCGCACGCTTTCCTGAAACGTCTCCGTATGGTCGTCGCGGCGAACGGTGATTTTTTTGTTCACGCGACCGTTCTCCACCCAGCGCTCCTGGCGGATCTGGGTGCCGTCGGCGGCCTCTTCCTCGGACGGGGCGAGCGACTCCACGACGACTGGGGCGTTGAGGAAGTCGTGGAAAAACCATCCCCCCGGGCGCAGGGCGGCGACCACCGCGGCGAGGACACGCTCGTCGTTGCTGTCGTCCTCGAAGTAGCCGAACGACGTAAACAGGTTGACAACCCCGTCTGCACAGGTTTCGCACACCGGTTCGCGCATGTCGCCCACCCGAAACGACGTCGTGTCATTGAGCCCCTCGGCGGCCGCCTGCCGTCGGGCCTCGTCGATCGCCCGCTCAGAGAGGTCGATGCCCGTGACGCGGTAGCCGCGTCGGGCCAGGGTGCGGGCGTGCCGTCCCCGACCACACGCGAGGTCGAGGATGTGGGCGCCCGACGGGGGAGCAATTTCCTGCTCAATGAGATCGACCAGTTGCTCGGCCTCCGCCTCGTCCCGGTGATCGTACACCTCCGTGTAGGCGTCGCTCCAGAACCAGTCTTCGTACCAGGACATCGTTGAGGGAACGGGAAGGGCGAGTGGGGACGGAGCGACGATCGGGACCGGGGGGAGGGCTATTCTTCGTCCAACGCCTCCTGGAAAGGAGCAATGGCCTCCTCCACCGGACGGGCGTCAGGGTACCAGCTCAGGATGGAGCGGACCACCTCGTCGAGCAGGGCGTCGGGGCAAGAGGCGCCGGAGGTGAGAAGCACGTCCACCGGTGTGTCCTCGGCCGGGAACCAGTGCTCGGTCGTTACTTCCTCCTGGTCGTGGATGTCGAAGTGGCGGATCTCCGCCGGTGCGTCGAACTGTTGGGCATCGCGGATAAAGTAGGTGGGCATGTGCTCCTCACAGAGCTCCACCAGATGGCTCGTGTTGGAGGAGTTGTAGCCGCCCACGATAATACCAAGATCGGCCCCGTCTTCGATCAGGGCGTGTGTGGCGTTCTGGTTTTCATTCGTCGCGTAGCAGAGCGTATCGCTGGTGTCCGCAAAGTGCTCCTGGACGTCCGCCTCGCCGTAGCGGTCCACAAGCGCCTCGCGCATCAGGTCGGCGATGGCGGCGGTCTCCTCCGCGAGCATCGTCGTCTGGTTCACCACGCCGAGTCGACGAAGGTCTGTTTCCGGGTCGAAGTCCTCCGAGTACTTGTCCTCGAAGTAGTCGTAAAAAAAGTCGGCGTCCTTCTTACCCCGAATGACGGCCGCCAGTTGCTCGGCCTCCTCCATATCGCGCACGACGACCACCGGGCCTTCTTCCTTCGCGTGGGAGAAGGTGGCACGGGTTTCCTCGTGGTAGCGCTTGCCGTGCACCACGATCGAGTAGTCGTCGTCCCCGATCTGGGAGCTCTTGCGCCACACTTTTTCCACGAACGGACAGGTCGTATCGTACGTCTCGGTGTCCACGCCACGCTTCTCCAGTTCCTGCTCCACCTCCAACGTGGTCCCAAAGGCGGGAATAATGACCACGTCGTCGGGTCTCAATTCGTCGAACGGGATCAGCTGCTCCCCCCGCGTGGTGCGCAGAAATTGGATGCCCCGCTCCCGCAGGTCCTCGTTCACGTGCGGGTTGTGGATCATCTCCGACAGCAGGAAAATCCGTTTGTCCGGGTTCTCGTCGAGGGCCTTGTACGCGATCTCGATAGCTTGCTCCACGCCGAAGCAGAACCCAAAGTGGCGCGCGATCTTGAAACGGACCGGCCCAAAATCGATCACCGACGGAGAGAGATCCTTCTTGCGCGGATCGGCGACTTGCCGCGCGTCCTTGACTGTCGAGATAATGGGACTCTCGTAGAAGGTCGGGACATCGAACTGGCGCATGAGCAGTCAGGTCTCGTGGGGAGGGAAGAGACAATCCGCGGGGTCGTACGCGAGGGGCACGATGGTGATTCGGACGGAGCGGGGAGGATCGAGCCCCAAAATTGCGGGCGGCAGCGGAAGTACGGGAACATGGAGTCGAAGAGGAACCCGGGGCGACGCGAGGAACATCGCGCCGCGGTGTTCGCTTCAGGGAGCGGTTCTGACGAGGAGTCCCCGCGGGACTGACGCCTCGGAGGCACACGATATGATTCTGTTATTGCAGGAAAAACGTGACATCAACCAATCCCCGCATTGAAGCCCTCGGCGCCGTTGCTGCAGACTGGCGAGAACCGGATCATCCGCCCCGGGAGGAAGCGGTATCCGAGACGCTTGATGCCCCAAACCGGTGGACCGAAGAGGCACTCGACTATGCTCTCAACCGGTGGATGCAACGCCTGACCCCCGAGGCGCTCTCCGAGTGGCTCGGTGACGCAGCGGCCGATCCTGCCGGCATGGTGGGGGTGTGGCACGGGGCGAGCGAGCCGCTCTCTGGCCTCCGGGCAGCCGTGGCGGTGTGGGCGAGCGGGCATGCCTATCTCGGTCATGTGCCGGATGCTTCCCCCGCTCTGCTTCCGGCTTTTGCGGAGGCCCTATGCGAACGTCACGACGACATTTCGGCCGAGTTTGTGGCCGATCCCGACGTTCTCCTGCAGCAGGCTGGTGGGCTCATCGCTCAGCCTGCGCGTGACGCAGCAACGGCGGTTCGGGAGCGGTGCGAGGCTCACGGCCTCTCGGGGACACGTTGCCTCCTGCAGTCGCCTCAACTTGCCATCGCCGTGCTTGACGGTCACGAAAGTGACGATGCCCGCGGGGGCATCGCGGAAGACATTCTGCTGTACGAAGGCGGTGGGCATCGACGACTGGCATTGCTCTGGTCCCCCACCGATCTGTCGCCGGATGCCTATCTGGAATCGATGGCTCGCTTTCGCGGGGTATTCCCGGCCCACGAAGATACACCGGGTGCGCTCCAGATGCAGAAGGCGTTCCTGGAAGCACAGGACGAGCCGCACGCCTTCGCGGACGGGCTTGAGTTTCTGGTGAGCCGGGGCGCGCCCGATATTCCAGGGCCCGACGGGCACATCCGATGGTCGGAATACGATGACCTTGGGACGGTGGGCGCGTGGATTGAGACTCACTCGGACGCCCTGTATGCGGTGGTCGCCCGGGAACCGCTGCACGATCAGTTGCCGGCATCCTGGCCCCTACGCAGTCCGGGAGACCTTCATTTCCCTCCCCTCAACGATGCGTCAGGGACGGCCCTGGCGAAGTTCGTGGAGTCTCTGGCGGTGGCGTGAGCGCTACCGGTCGGCCAAGTGCTCGGACAAGATCGACTCGACGTCTGGTTTCACCGCGGTCCAGTCGATGTCTGGTGCCTTCGAAACCGTCACGAACTGGGGAGTAATGAACACGTCGTCCACCCCCTCCACGGCGAACAGTGCCCGCGCGAGCGGGTCGTCCTGGGCCTCCTCGGCGGAGGAATAGGCCACCATTCCACCGTCGAGGAACGTCCCGTCGTCGCTCGTAAACTTGAGGCTATTGGGATTGGGAGTGGTCTCCGCTCGGGGCGTTGTCATGGGAGGCTAAAGAGATCGCGCAGAAGGCCATTGCGGTGGGGGCGTGACAGTAAATCGTCACGCTCAAGAACGCAGGCGCCCGGAGCGAGTTCGGGCCCGGAACGAGCGGCGGGGTTGTACGGTGAATTCACTTGCGTCTTCTGCCCTAAGTGGTATTTTGCGTACACTGGTTTTTCCCCATCCGCCCCACACGGTCATGGAGTCTCTCGACGATCGATCGTCGGTCCCGAACGGTGAGCACTCCCTCGACGATGTGCCGGAGGGGGGGAAGCTGGAGCGCATTGCGGCCCATACGCAGGGCCTCGTGACTGATCTCCGGGAGTGGATTGATCTCCGCATTGACCTCGCGATCCTCGAGGTGGAAGAGCGGATCGACGAGGCCAAAAACGAGGTCGCGCTCGGTGTTACGTTGGCGGTGTTTGGGTTCTTTGCTGCGCTTTTTACCCTCACGACGATCGCGCTGGGCGTGGGATGGCTCCTAGGGCACCCGTTCTGGGGGTTTCTCGCGGTGACCGTGGCACTCATTCTGGTGGTCGTAACGCTTCAGGCCACACAGCCGGCGCTCGTGCCGCCCTCAAATCTCTTTGAGTCCTTGCGGGGTGACCGCGCGACGGCGGCGAAGGAACAGGCCTCCCGGTCCCGTCCCGCCTCGGCCGCGGTGGAGAACGACCGCTCAGGCAAAGGCGACAGCGACGAGTCGGATCGGCCAACCGACTCGGCATCCTCGTGATTACGGTCGTCCGGGGCCTGCACGACGAGCGAAGCGCTGTATTTTCATTTTCTTTTCCGTGGACGCACCGTCTACACCTTATGGATTCCGACTCAACCAGAGCAGACGTAGAGGCTCGGCTTCGCGAAACCGCGGCGGCCATGTCCGACCGCTTCGAGTCGCTGCAGGATGAAGTGTCCACGACCGGCACGTCAGTCCGGGACTGGATCGTGCAGAATCCCTTGAAGAGCGTGGGCGGCATGCTTGCCGCGGGGGTGGCGGTGGGGGCACTCTTCGGCGGCCGCTGGTCACGACGACGGCCCGAGCACAGTGAGCTGCTCGATCAGTACGTGCAAGCCCTCCGCGCGGAGGTAGGCGAAGCGGTGGCGGCGGGCGACACGCCGGGGGAAGCGCTCGAAAATGCCCTGAAAGGCCGGGCACCCCTCGTGGTCTACCGGGAGGGCAAAGCCTCACGGACTGAGACCTCTTCGAAGCGGGGTATTCTCGGCAAAAGCCTCGGCTTCGTGGTGCGACTCGCCGCCCGCGAGGTGCTCCGTGATCTCGTCCTGTCGATGCTTGAGGATGTGGATGCGGGCGACATGGTAGGCGACACCGGCCTGGAGTAGCGCCCGGGTCCTTTCAGACGTTATTTTTTTACGACCACACACCACTGATGCGATTGGTTATTTTTGGGCCTCCCGGTGCGGGCAAGGGCACGCAGGCGGGCCTTTTGGAGCAGCGGCACGGCATTGCGCAGATTTCCACGGGGGACATCCTACGGGAGGCAATGGACCAGGAAACCGATCTGGGACAGAAGGCGAAATCCTATATCGAGGCGGGCGAACTGGTGCCCGACAAACTGGTGCGCCAACTCGCGGAGCAGGCGATCGCCGACGAGGACTACGACGACTTCATGTTGGACGGGTACCCCCGCACCGAGCAGCAGGCCGAGTGGCTGACGGAGTTCCTCACGGCGCACGAGACACCGCTCGACGCAGTTGTAAGTCTGGAGGTGCCCGATGACGAACTGGTGCGTCGCCTCAGCCGCCGTCGCGTACACGCCGAAACGGGGGAGACGTATCACCTTGACCACGACCCGCCGCCCGAAGACGTGGATCCAGATCTCATCGTTCAGCGGTCCGACGACCAGCCCGAGACCATTCGCAACCGCCTGGCGGTCTACCGGGACGAAACGGCCCCTCTCGCGTCGTACTATGAGGATCGGAGCCTGCTCGTCTCTGTCGACGGCACAGGAGGCATCGAAGAGGTCTTTGGCCGTATTGAAGAGGTTCTAGAGGCCCGGGCCCACCGGGGATAGGGTCCGGCCCCCGACGATTCGTCGTGTTGGTTCATTCTGATTCGCCGATGCCCCCTTCTGCCAAAAGCATATCGCCCGAAGACCGTGTGGCGGCCCTGCAGGCACGCATCGACGAGGCTCTTCCGTCCCTCGTGGAAGGGCGCTCGCCGGCTGTACTTTACGAGGCCGTCGAACATGTCCTGCGGGCCGGTGGCAAGCGGGTCCGTCCAGTGCTGCTTCTGCTCGTGGCCGAAGCCCACGGCGCGTCCATCGACCGGGCGCTCCCGGCGGCGCTGGCCGTTGAAGTATTCCACAACTTTACCCTCGTCCACGACGACCTAATGGATGACGACGAGGAACGCCGCGGCGGCCCCACGGTCCACGCCAAATGGAATGCCGGCACGGCTGTCCTCACGGGAGATCTCATGATGGGCCTCTCTTACGACCTCCTCGGGCGGGTGGAGGGGGTGGACGCAGAAGCTCTCTATTCGGTGTACCACCCCATGGTGGAGCATCTCTGTGCCGGGCAGGCGCTCGATGCATCGTTCGAGACGGAGGCGACGGTGTCGGTGGATGCGTATCTGGACATGATTGATCGCAAAACAGGGGCGCTTCTTGCTGCGGCCTTTGAACTTGGGGGCATCATTGGCGGGGCCGCGGCGTCCCGCCGCGAGCGGCTGAATGAGGCGGGGCGACTGGTGGGGCGGGCGTTTCAGATTCAAGATGATCTCCTCGACCTCACGGCCCACACGGAGGACTGGGGGCGTGGGGTCGGGGGCGACCTGGTGGCTGGCAAAAAGACCTTCCTAACGCTTCGTGCGTTGGAACAGACCGAGGGTGCCGAGCACGATTGGTTTGCCCGCCTGGTAACCGATGGGGGGCTGCCCCGCGACGACGTGGCAGAGGCCCGCGACCGGATGGCGGCCCTCGGCATCTTCGACGAAGCGCGCGAGGCTGTGGCCACCTACACCGATAAGGCCTACGACCGGCTCGGCGGGCTTCCGGACACCGCGGCCACCGATACCTTGCACTGGCTGCTTGACCGCATGAAGGCTCGGGATCACTGATTCCCGCCGGAAACGGGGGGCGATGATCCGCGACGCAGTATCTGGATCAGTTGGCCTCTTGACTCCGATCTTCGCTCTGCCTTCGCTGCCCTGTATGATCGAGCGAGAAGTGACCATTCGGAATCGCGCCGGCCTCCATACCCGACCGGCCTCGAAGCTGGTGAAAACGGCGTCTCAATTCGACGCGGAGATTTTTTTGCGACGGGATAATTACGAGATCAACGGGAAGAGCGTCATCGGCGTGATGACTCTGGCCGCGGAGCAGGGCGCGACCCTCACGCTGGTAGTCGACGGGGAGGATGAGGATGCGGCCGCGGCCGCCATCACGGAGCTCTTCGAGGACGGATTCGGGGAGGAGATGTAAGTCTAGCAGGCGGAACGTGTGCCCCCGGAGCGGGATCCACAGAAGGCTTCTATCCCCCGCTAGCGGTCCTGTGCGCCGGAATCGTATCAACAATCGCTTCCCGCCATGGAAAATCATTCGTCCCCAGCCGGCACCGACGGGCCGGAATCGTCCGGGGCCGAGTGCGTGATCGAGGGAACGGGAGCGGCCCCGGGCATCGCCGTGGGCACGGCGTACTGCTACGACGCGTCCGCCCCCACAGTGCGGCGCAATGCAATTCCGCCCGATGCGGTGGAGGCGGAGTTGGAGCTCTTCGCCAACGCGGTGCAGCGAGCCGAGCAGGAACTGGCAACCATTCGTACCCTGACCCCCGAAGCAGCGGAGGCCGACGCAGAGGCCCTCATTGAGGCGCAGGCGTTGATGCTCCGTGACGACGAGTTCTTGCGAGCTGTGCGGCAGCGCATCCGAGAGCGGCACGAATCGGCGGGGGCGGCGGTCCAGGCTGTGCTTCGAGCCCACCGCGAGCGGCTCGAGACCAGTGCCGACGCGTACCTGCGCGACCGGGCGGGCGAACTGATTGACGTGGAAAAACGTCTCCTCCGGGCGCTGCGGCACGGCGAGGTGGCAGCTGGCATCGACAGCCATTCGGTCCTGATCGCTGCGTCTCTCACCGCTACTGACCTGCTCCGATTCAGTCGCTATAACCTTTTGGGTTGTGTCACCGCTCACGGAGGCCCCACCTCGCACCTCGCTGTCGTCGCCAAGGCCCTCAACATGCCCCTTCTCGTCGGTGCCGCCGACGCCCTCACGGCGGTATCATCCGGTGACCCTGTCATTCTAGACGGCGATTCCGGGCGGCTTATTGTGCATCCGCACTCAGAGGTCCGCCAGCAGTACCGCCGGCGTCGGTCTGAGCAGGAGGCCTCGACCGTGAAAGTGCCGGATCAGGAGCCCGTCACCACGACAGATGGCCGCTCTATCACCCTGCGCGCAAACATTGGGTTAGAGAAAGAGCTGGAGTTGCTGTCGCCGTACGGGGCCGACGGCGTTGGGCTGCTGCGGACTGAGCTGTTCTTTTTGGCACAGGGGGGCGGCACGCTCGCCGAAGAGCGACAGGTGGGTGCCTACCGGGCTGTCGTCGAAGCGGCCGGAGCAGCGGGGGCCACCGTCCGACTGCTGGATCTCGGTGGCGACGATCGGCTGCCCCGCCTGCACACTGGTCCCCGCGAGGACAATCCCTACCTGGGCTGGCGCGGCATTCGGATGCTTCTCGACCGCCCCGACGAGCTGTTGCGGCCCCAATTGCGTGCCGTCCTGCGTGCCAATCGGCACGGCCCGCTTCGCGTCCTCCTACCAATGGTGACCGACCTGTACGAAGTTGATCGCGTGCGTGCGCTCCTGGCGGAAGAGGCCGAGCGTCTCTCCGCGGAGGGCGTGCCCCACGATCCGGATCTGCCAGTCGGAATTATGGTTGAAGTGCCTGCCGCTGCTTTGCAGGCGCACGCCTTCACTGACCACGTCGATTTCTTCTCGGTCGGGACGAACGACCTCACGCAGTACACCCTCGCCGTGGACCGTGGCAATGATCGGGTGGCGGCACGGCATAGCGCTTTGCATCCGGCGGTCCTCGGGCTCCTGGTGCGGGTGGTGAAGGCGGGCCGTCGGGCGGACTGTCCGGTGGAAGTCTGCGGGGAGATTGCCGGCGACGTGCAGGCCGTCCCGGTTCTGCTCGGGCTCGGCGTAGAGACCCTCAGCGTCGCGCCCCAGTACCTGCCCGCCGTGCGGCGGATCGTCCGTGCCGTGAGTTATAAAGAGACCAAGCCCCTTGCTCGTACGGTCCTCGAAGCCCCTGATGCCGAGACGACCCGCCGCCGGGCCCGCGAATGGCTAGAGACCCATGTGTCCGCCTCCGCCGCCCATGAGTAGCGGCCGGGCAGGGGGGAGGTACACAACTGCCGTCATTCCTTGACAAAACGATGCAATTCCCGTCATGTCTGATGTCTCGATTCTCGACCGTGTCAAGCGCGACCTTACCGATGCCATGAAGGCCCAGGATGACGTGCGCCGCCGCGCCCTTCGATCGCTGCGGGCCGCCCTGGCCAACAAGGAAATTGAGCAGCGAGAGGGCGGGGCTGAGACGGCTCTCAGTCCCCAGGATGAGCTCGCCGTCGTACAAAAGCAGGTGAAGCAGCGCCGCGACTCCATCGAGCAGTACGAGGAGGCAGGGCGCCAGGACCTGGCCGAAAAAGAGCGAGAGGAAATTGAGGTTCTGGAGGCGTACCTCCCGGACCGCCTGAGCGACGCGGAATTGGCTGAGCGTTTGGATGCCATCATCGACGATGTGGGAGCCGCCTCCATGGCCGACATGGGACCGGTGATGGGGCGGGCCATGGACGAACTGCGCGGACGGGCGGACGGCAACCGGGTGCGTGAGATGGTGCAGGACCGCCTCTCCGGGGAATCCTCGTGAGGCTTGGCGTGGCGGACTGCGGTTTGTGCGCACTCACGTGGGTGGGGCCTCGCCGGACTGGCGCGATGCGTACGCGAACCTGGGGACTCGGAAGCTTTACACCCCTATGGGACGTCCGCACCTCCACTTGTTCATCGACGTTGCCGCTGTCATGCTGATCGCGCTCGATTGGTTTATCCTCGTCATCCTGATTGGGGGGCTGATCCGCGGCTACATGATCGGTGCCGTTCGGCAAATCGGAAGCTTGATCGGGCTGGTGGTGGCCCTGCTGGTGTCGGTCGAGTTCATGGCGCCAGTGGGGGCGCTCCTCGTGACGAGCCTGGGGCTTTCCGAGTCGCTCATTCCCCTGACCGGCTTCGCGGTCGTCTTTCTGGGCGTGTACCTGTTGGTCGTGATTCTCGCCCGGCTCGTTGAGCAGGTTCTCGACTCCCTGTCCCTGTCGATTGTGAATCAAACGATGGGAGGGGCGGTGGGGGGCGTGAAAGCCGCCCTGCTCCTGAGCCTTCTCTTTCTCGTGCTGAGCGGGGCGCAGTTGCCCAGTAAAGAAACGAGGGGAGCGTCGGCCTTCTACACCCCAATCGCCCAACTCCTGCCACGAGCCATCGAGGCCACCGAGGCGTGGGTTCCCGCCGCGAAGGAGGCGGCCGATAAGCTGGGCCGAATGGTGCGCTCGGAGGTCGACGCGATGCCCCCTCCGTCCTCGGAGTCCGGGGGGGACCGAGAGGCCTCGGGTTCCGCCCGCTCCCGCCCGCTGACTTCGTTCAACCGAGAAGCACCAAGGCGTAATGGCCGGGTGTCCGAAGGGGTTCATTTCTGAAGAGAACGTAAAGACGCGTCTTCCATACGAGTAGTCAGCGGCGCATCCGACGCGTGGTTCTGACTCACTCTCCAGACCGTCATGGCCCTTCTCGGAAGCGACATCGCAATTGATTTGCACATCGTCGGCGACGTTGAGATTGACACAATCCGCGGCGTCGTGCAGAATAACGGCCGTCTCCGTACTCGCCTCGCGGAGGATCTCCGGCAGGCCATCGAGCGCACTACGCAGCAGGTGCTAGAGGAATCCGGCGTGGCCGACTGTTCGGTGACGGTGGACCTCAGTCTCGCGAAGGAACGAATCCCGGGGGCCCTCCGGCAGCGGGTAAACGCCCGTCTGGACGTAGAGGGCGATCGCTCGCGCCTCGCCGCGGTGGATACCGCCATCGGTGCCCCGGAGCGGGCCCAGATTGCGAACGCCACGGAGGCCCGCCTCGATGAGCACCTGGACGAGCAGGGGCTCACGGACGTGGTGGGCGCGACCGTGATCGTGACGCCGGTGGAATTTCGGTAGGGACCCGTCTTGGTGAGAAACAGCGCGGTGGCATCCGGAATTTTTTCTCTACACTCCGGCGTCGTCTGTATCTCCGTTTGCCGCTGATCTTCTAGACGCATGGTCCCCGTCCGCCTGGAACTGCAAAATTTTCTGAGTTACGGCACTGAGGCTCCACCGCTGGAGTTCGACCACTTTGAGGTGGCGTGCCTCTCTGGGGGCAATGGCGAGGGGAAATCGGCCCTGCTCGACGCCATGACGTGGGCCATCTGGGGGGAGGCACGCAAGTCGAGCGGTCGTCGCAAGCCCGACGAAGAGCTGATCCGGATCGGGACGCGGCACATGCAGGTGTCGTTTACCTTCGACCTGGAGGGTACACGCTACCGGGTGGTGCGCTCGTTTTCCCGTTCGGCAACTGGCAAGACCACTTCGTCCGACCTCGAGTTTCAACTCCAGGACGCGGAGAGCGACGGCTACCGGCCCCTCACGGGGGCCACGCAGCGCGAGACGCAGGCGACAATCGACGACACCCTGGGCCTCGACTACGACACGTTCATCAACTCGGCCTTTCTGCTGCAGGGACGCTCCGACGAGTTTACGGAAAAGAGCCCGAGCCAGCGCAAGGAGATTTTGACCCGCATTCTCACCCTTCACAAATACGAGGCCCTGGAGGACAAGGCCCGAGACCACTGGCGCGCAGCCAAGGAGCGCCAACAGCGCGCGGAGGCGGAGGTGGAACGGCTTGAGGAAGCCCTCGCCGACGTGCCGGAGTGGGAGGAGGAGCGGGACGACGTGCGGGCGGACATTGAGGAACAGCGGGAAGCCCTCTCGGCGCTCCGGGAGCAGGAAAAAGCACTCACGCAGAAGCGCGCGACCCTGGAAGCGAAGGCGCGCGAGGCAGCATCGCTCCGCGACTCCCTCTCGGCTCTTGACGATCGCATTGCGGAGCACCAGGACGAGATCGATTCCCTGAATGAACGCATCGGCGAGGCCAAGGAACTACTGGATGACCAGGCGGCCATCGAGACCGCGTACGAGGAGTACCAGGCGCTCGTGGCGGAACGCGACGCACTCGAAGAGCAACGCGAGCAGCACCAAGCCCTGAAGCAGCGCCTCAACGATAAGAAGACCACCCTCCGGGATCGTCGTACCGAGGCCGAACGTCGCCTAGATCGACTGAGGATGGAACGGTCGGGGTTGGAAGACACGATCGAGGACTGTACGGAGGCCCTGGCCGAGCAGGGCGAAGTGGCCCAACAGGTGCGGCAGGCCCAGGCCGCGCGCCAGCGGGTGCCGGCCAACAAGCACCTCCAAGAACGTCGGGCCGCGTTGGAGGAAGCACAAGCCGAGGCCCGCGAGACCATCGTGGGCAGGCGACAGCAACTGCGGGGCGAGATCGAGACTCTACAGACGCGCATCAACGAAGAGGAGGAGGCACTGGAGCAGATCGAGGAACTGGACGTCCGCATCGAGGCGCTCCAAGAGAAACGCGAGACCCGGGCGGCGCTGGAAACACGCATGAACGAAGTCGAAGACCGGGGCAAAACCCTCTCGCAGTACCTGCAAGAACAGGCGGGCCAACTCGAGGCCCTGCGCGACGAACGGAAGCGGGCGCAGGAGCAACTAGAGCAGTTTCGGGCCGCTGAGGGCGACATCTGCCCCACCTGCGGCACCGAATTGACCGATGCCCATCGCCAAGAGGTCGAAACCACCCTCCGGGCGAAGATTCAAGACCTGGACACGGCCATCGACGAGGCGCAGTCACACCTGGACGAGCAGAAAGAAGGCCGTGCCGAACTGCGCCAAACGTATCGCCGCCTACACGAAAAGTACGAGGCTCTCGACAGCGTTGATGAGGACCTGGCGACGGCGCGCGAGCAGTACCGTTCTCTAAAAGAAACTACCGAATCCCTTGCCGCTCAACGAGAACAGGTAGACCACCTTAGGCAGAAGCTTGAAAAGGGGGACTACGCACCGTCCGCCCGTCGACGATGGCAGGCTTGTCGGCAGCGGCAGGCTGCCCTGGACTTCGATCCCGACCGGTTGGAGGCCCTGCAGGCCCGTGCTGCCCAGTTCGATCGCTACGCCGACCGCCTGCGAGAAATTGAAGACGCGGCGGACCGACGAGAAGATCTCACCCGCAAGAAAGAGACCCTCGATGAAAAGATTGAGGCACTCCAGACTGCACTCGAGGAAGAGACGGTGGCCGAAGAGGTCCGCGCCGATATGGCCATGATCCAGGAGGAACTCGACGCGGTCGACTTTGATGCCGACCGTTTCCAAGAGGTCCGGACGCGGCTCCGAGAGCTGAGCGACGCGCCCGATCGCCACAACGCCTTGACCAACGCCCGCCAGAACCGAGACGAGTGGCAGGAGCAACGAGAACGCGTGGAGGACCGCATCCAGACGGCCCGTGAGGAGAGCGCTGAACTCGAAGATCAACTGGCGGAGTGTGAGGACGCACTCGAAGCAAAACCTGAAGTTGTTGAGGAACAAGAGGCCGTCTCCGAGCGCGTGCAGGCGGAAGAGGCGACCCTCAACGAGCTGCAGCAACGTCTCGGCAATCTCGACGCGAAGCTGGAGCAGGCTGAGGCCAACCGGGAGGCCCTATCGGACGCCAATGAGGCGCGCGAAGAAGCGGCCGCGGAGCGGCAGCGCTACAAGCACCTGCGCACCGCTTTTGGCAAGCACGGCATACCATCCCTCATTATCGAGGAGACTCTTCCCGACATTGAGGAACGAGCCAACGCCATCCTCGATCGTCTTACTGATGGCCGCATGCACGTCCGCCTCGACACCCTCAAGGAAAAAAAGAGCGGCGGTACGAAGGAAACCCTCGAAATCATCATCACCGACGAGCATGGCGTACCGCGTCCCTACGAAACCTACTCGGGTGGCGAAAGCTTCCGCGTGAACTTTGCCCTGCGCGTGGCCCTCGCGCAGCTGCTGGCCGAGCGTACCGGGGTCCGAGTGCGCACGCTCGTCATTGACGAAGGCTTTGGAACGCAGGATGAGACCGGCATCGAACGGCTCGTGGACGCCATCCAGGCCATCCGGGAGGACTTCGCCAAGATCCTGGTTATCACCCACCTCGAACGCCTCAAACGCGCATTCCCGGTGCGGATTGAGGTCGAAAAAGATCCGTCGGTCGGGTCCACTTTTGAACTGGTAGGCGCGTGATTCGCGATGGCGACTACGTGCGAGGAGTGCCTGGAGGGTTGAACGGAACCGGGGTTGAGACGTAAGTTGTCACAGCGTTCCTGCCCAACTCGTTTTCGTAGTCCACCTAAGCCCATGCCTGAAGACGAAATTGAAAAGCTTTATTACTCCATTGGAGAGGTCAGTGAGATGGTGGGGCAGGAACCCCACGTTTTGCGCTACTGGGAAGAGGAATTCGAGGTGCTGAGTCCCCGAAAGAACCGGGCGGGACGGCGAGTCTACACCGACGACGATATCGAAACCGTCCAGCACATCCGCCACCTCTTGAAGGATGAAAAATATACCATCGAAGGGGCGCGCCAAGCCATCGCGCGGGACGAAGCGGACGCGAACGTGCGGGAGCAAGTGGAGAACGATCTGCGGCGTCTCCGCTCGCTTCTAGTGGATCTTCGGGACCAGCTGGCCTGACTGAGTACGTGCAGCAAGCGCTGGGCGCTGGCTACGACCGACGCCCTTTTACGTACCGCAATCAGTTGCGTGACCGGATGCGCAGCGGCTTGGGGCATCCGGCGGCCGGACAGTGCGTGGAGGGGGGCGGATCATTAGAGGGCATCGAAGGTCCAGCCCTCCGCGGTCAGGGTCTCCAAGATGCGGGTGAGGGCAGGGAGAGTGACGCCCTCACATACTGGATTGTCGTGCAGGACGATGACGGAGCCGGGTTGCACATGGCGGATCACAAACCGGGCGACGCGGCTCGCCGTGGCGGTTTGCAGGTAATCGCCCGGCATCACATCCCACATCACCATTCGTTGGTTTTGCTCTGCGCACCACCGTCGGAGATGGCCCGTGGGATGGCCGTAGGGTGGCCGAAAGGCCCGAATGTAAGTGTGAGCCAAGTCCTGAAGACACTGCGTCGTGCGGGTGATCTCCCGCTGCAACCGTTTTGCGGAGACTGTCCAGGGGTCGACGTGCGTGTAGGTGTGGTTCCCAATGTGGTGGCCCGCGGACACCAGTGCGCGGGTGCGATCCGGCAGTTTCTCGGCGTTTTGGCCGACGAGGAAGTGGGTGGCCTGTGCGTCGAACTGGGCAAGCAGATCAAGCAGATCGTCGGTGATTTCCTCGGTCGGGCCGTCGTCGAACGTGAGGTATGCCGTTTGGGCGTGTGCGTCTACGCGCCAGAGCATGTCCGGGAAGAAACGCTGAAACGGACGGAGGCCATGCGTGGCGAGGTAGGGAACGAGAAGGCGCATCAGGGTTGTGATGGCATTTGTTTGGAGACCTCTGGTCAGAGGGCATGTGCCGGAAACTCACTCATTTCGGGATGCACTCCGGGCGCTGGGTTCGGAGGCGTCGTTCGGATCCAGAAGGGCCCACACGCCGGCGAGCGGGATTGTCCCGAGGAGTGCCAGTTCACTCGGTACGATAGACCGGAGAAGGGGGCGCTGCCCGTAGTGTTTGGCGGCGGGGAGGGTGAGCACGACGTCCGCGCCCATTTTGCCTACGAGAGCGAGGAGGGTCGGTTGGCGCCACGCGGGCACCGCCACGGCCACGAGGCTGCAGATGAGGAAGAGGGTGTGCAGAAGCCAGAGACCGACGGCCTGTCCCTGGACCACCCCGGATCGTGTCCAGGCCCGCCGGAACCACCGCGACTGGCGGTGAAACAACTCCCCGAAGGACTGGGCAGGGAGGCGAGACACCGCGGCATCGGGGTCCGGGTTGAAAGCGAGGGAAGCCTGAGTGGGGGCCGGTTTCGAGGGGGAGCGTACCGTTTCCACGTGGAATGCACAGTTCGTGTCGTCGGGAAGGGTGGGCCGTCCTGCGCGCATGACGCCCGCTGTTACGGCCAGGCGGCCCAGGTGCTGCAGCGCATGGAGGCGCGGCACGAATCGGTCGTCGTGCTCGATGATCGTGGGCCCCACAACGACCGGGGTTTCAGGGGTGCAGCGGCTCGCCATTGAGCAGATTCCCGCTGCGGACTGGGATCCACCGTTGGGGACGGTGACGAGAATCTCCCCGTCGGCGGCCGCCAGAGCCTGCGCGAGGTCCGCGACTGGTTCTTTGCGGTCAGTGGCGTCTGCTCGTGCCGGTCGACTCCTTCCCCCGTCGCCGCTGGATGCAGCAGGTTTAGGGTGTGGGTGCAGGAGTTCGAGGCGGTCGGCGGGATACTCGCTGGCGTCAAGGGCCGTATCTTCCGAGGACGCCGCCGTAGAGGGCAAAAGCACGGAGACGTGGGGCCACGGAGATGGGGGGGGAGGCCCAGACTCGCGCCGGGCCTGCACGAAGCTCAGCGACGCGACTGCCGTAAAGGCCACGTAGGGGACCACGACGACCAGGAGGGCGACCAGGACAGGGAACGGCACGGCGTGGGGAAACAGGTTGGAGAACAACGGGACGTGTGCGAGTTACCACCACGACCGTAGTCGGTGGTGGGGCGGCCGGAGGGCCTGCAAGTCGTGCGTGAGTGCAAACCGCACCCCCGTCACACCTTCGGGGCTCACGCCGAGAGCAAGGTCGAGAGACGGGGTCTGGCGAAACAGCAGGCCCAGGTGTACCCCCACGGACGCGGCGGGGCGGAGGGGAACCGATCCCTTTACCGGAGTGAGCGTCTCATCGAAGGAAAGGTCGAGGGCCGCGTCGGAGAATACATCGTCGTAGACGTTCGCGGCGTGCACGCCCAGATGACCGCCCACACGGATCGCATTGAGGAGTTTTGCAAGCGGAAAGCGGTACAGAAGACGACCCAGAAGACGATCCGAATCTGCAAAGCGGAGCCGCGCCCAGCCCGGCACGTTCCCCCCGCCAAGCGTGGGCCGGAGGTAGTAGGGCACCGCCGCACGGCCCCGCGCCACCGTCCGATCCAACGAGACGCGCCCCTGAATTCGATGGGCACCGCCGAGGGGCACGGTCCCCTGCGCGGTTAAGGCTAACCGGTCGTACCGCACGAGCGACGCGCCCAGCCCGAACGAACGCATCCATCGCGCCCGCAAGAGCATGTGCCGAAGATCGCTGCTTTGGGGCGTACGGGTGTCATACTGCAGCGCAAGGCCTACCCGCAGCCCAGTGTGGTCGGGGTCGAGCGGGCCCACCCGCGTGTTTGCCAACTGTTGGAGGTGGGCTTGGGACCGTGAATCGAGCGCCATAGCGTCAGGGCGCGGCACGCGGTCGACGCGATGCAGCGCAAGGCCCACGTGCGGCTGTACCACCAGGCGGCGATTCCAAAAGTGCTGACCTCCCCGAATTCGCATGGTCACGGCCGAGCGTTCGATCGACTGCCGGGCCTCCTCGGCCGCGCCGGGGCCGAGTCCGTAGAACCAGTCTCGGTTGGTGTGGAGGCCCCGCGCGTCTACCAGCACGTATCGGCGGGCCCGGGCCGGATTGGCGCTGGCCCAAGCCGCTGTTGCCACCTGCTCGTGGCGCGCCGGAGCGGCCGTGAGCAGTCCCTGTGCGTTGCGTCGCCCCAGGTGATGCAGGACGAGCCCGGCCCCGATCCCTACACCAGCGCGTGGGCTCCACGTGTCGAGCGGATACACCCGCAGGTTGACTCCAGGCTCGTCCGGCGCCCCCGGAAACCCCGTCTGTGCTGTCGCCGTCTGGGAAAGAAAGCCCAGTCCGGCCGTCAGAAGCAAAAAGCCCGTCGAGAGAGCCCTACAGGCGTCGCCGAAGTCGAGAAGAGGGCGCGTGTGCATGAGTGGAAGCCGTCACCTATGTTGAAGCGGGAGCCGCGCTGGAAAAGCGCCGGACATCCTTTCAGTCTAACCCGTCTCCGTAACATAATCAGCGAAGACCATATGCGAATCCTCGTGGTAGGGAGCGGCGGACGAGAGCACGCCCTCGTCCGGGCCCTCGCCGAGAGCGATCAGGAGTCGACCCTCTTCGCCGCCCCCGGAAATCCGGGCACCGCCCAGGCTGCCACCAACATTGGCCTGGAGGCCACCGACCTCGATGGTCTTGCCGACTTCGCGCGGGCGGAAGAGATTGACCTCACGCTCGTCGGCCCCGAACAGCCGCTCGTCAATGGCATCGTGGATCGGTTCGAGGCGGCGGGGATCCCCATCGTAGGGCCCACCCAGAAAGCGGCCCGTCTTGAAGGCAGCAAAGCCTTCGCCGACGTGTTCATGGCCCGGCACGACATCCCGACGGCGTCGTTCCGGGTATTCGAGGCCGACGAGTACGCCGAGGCGTCTGCCTACCTCGACGAGGTGGGGGCGCCCATCGTGGTGAAGGCCGATGGCCTGGCGGGAGGCAAAGGGGCCTTCGTGTGTAACACGCTGGAGGCTGCGCACGACGCGCTTGATCAGATCGTGCAAGACCGCGCCTTTGGGGCGGCGGGCGATCGGGTAGTTATCGAGGAAAAGATGGACGGGGAAGAGGTAAGCGTGCTCGTCCTTAGCGACGGGGCGCACTACGTGCTCCTGCCCCCGTCGCAGGATCACAAGCCAATCGGTGAGGGGGACACTGGGCCCAACACCGGCGGCATGGGGGCTTTTGCCCCGGCGCCAATCGTGGACGGGGCGCTGCTGACCGAGATTTGTCGCGAGATTGTGGAGCCCACCCTCCAGGGGATGCAGGAGGAGGGCACACCATACCGCGGGGTGCTCTACTGCGGCCTCATGATTACGGAGGAGGGACCCAAGGTAGTGGAGTACAACTGCCGCCTCGGGGATCCGGAGGCCCAGGTGGTGCTCCCGCTCGTGGACTCCGACCTGATCGAGATTTTTCAAAATCTGGCCGACGGCGATCTCCGGGGGAAAAGTGTCCACACGGTTCCGGGGGCGGCGGCGTGTGTGGTGCTTGCCTCCGAGGGCTACCCCGTCGAGTACGAGACCGGGTTCGAAATTACTGGGGTGGAAGACGCCGAGGCGCTGCCGGATGTATCGGTTATTCACGCCGGGACGCGCCTTACCGAGGACGCTCGTCTCGTGACGGTGGGCGGGCGCGTACTCGGCGTGACGGCACGTGGCGACGACCTCTCCGGGGCGCTCGACCGGGCGTACGAGGGGGTAAACTACATTCACTTCGACGGGAAAACTTATCGTCGCGACATCGGCAAAAAAGGACTGGCCCATCTCCAAACGTCGTAGGCTCTCGTACAGCGGTCTGTTTTTATGGTCGTCCGAGTCGTACTTGTGGCCGCTCTGAGCATGGCGGTGCTTGGGAGCGCCTCCCTCGCGGCTGTGGCCCAGGAGGCCCGCTCCCCGACGCAAGAGATGGTGCTTGCGCGATTCGACGACGCCCGAGCCCTGGCGGTCGACCCGCGGGGACGGCTCTACGTGGCCGACGCGGCCCGTGACGTGGTGGAAATTCTCGGTCCAAGGGGGCAACGGAGGACCGTGCTCGGTGGGTCGGGGATGCAGGCCGGCGCCTTCGATACTCCCGCGGACATCGACCCTACGAACGGGCAGGTCCTGCTCGTGGCCGATACCTACAACGGTCGCGTGCAGCGCTTTTCGGAGGACGGGCAGTACCTTGAATCGCTCCCGATAGGCCGGCTGGATCGAGAGGGGGGAGCCGAGTGGCGCGTGCCGGACGGGGCCGACGGCCGGGCCGTGCGGGCCGACGGACGTCCCGTTGCTGTGGTCCGTGACGACGAAGGGAGCATCTTCGTGCTCGACCAGCGCACCCGTCGGCTTCTAACCTGGAGCGACATGGGCCGCGGGGGGCAACTCACTGCGACGGGGGCGAACCGCCTACAGGAGCCGGTTGCCCTTGCGGTCGGCGGGGGGCGGCTCTACGTGGCGGACACCGGGCGCGGTGTGGTGTGGGTCTTCGACACGTTCGGCACCGTCGTGCAACGCTTGTCACTGCCGCCCGTGCCCACTGTGCGTGCCCTCTCCATGCATCAGGGACGGTTGTGGATCGTCTGTGCCAATCGGGTGCTCGTATGGACCCGTGGTGAGGGCCTCGTGGCCGAGCATTCGACGGGGCTCTCGGAGCCGCTCGTAGATGCGGCCTCTGATGGTCGTTACACGTACTTGCTCACAGAAACCCGCCTTCTGCGACGCCCAGGCTGGTAGCGTCGGGATCGTCCGGGTGCACCCGAGTGCTTGGGAAAGCTTGCGCTGGTGCTGCCCCGCCGCCGTGTTGCCGTCTCCGCCAGGAGTCTTCTCCCCGTGACCTACGTTGCACCAATCGGTCGGGTCCTGTTGCTCTGTGGCCTTGGGATGCTGTGCTGGGCCGGATCCGCGGTGGCTCAGGATACGACGCGCGTGCTGGATCAGGTAGGACGCCACCGCGACACCATCGACACCTTCCAGCCGCAGCCCTACACGCTGCGTCCTTTCGTCCTGCCGGGCACCGAGCGCGTCTGGGTGGGGGCCACGCGCCTCGACACCTCCGAGTATCGTCTTGATCCCCGCCGAGGCCGTCTCTGGATCGAGCGCACCGATCTGGTACAGGCTCGCGACACCCTCATCGCCAGCTACCGCACGTACCCCTTTGCATTCGACGACGTGTATCGCCGCCGCGCACCCGACTCCAGCGGTGCGTCCGATACGTCGACCGTGGCTGTGGTGGAAGAGGACGCGTCTGCCTCGCCCGACTTTGATCCTTTCGAAGGCATTAGCATCCAGCGCAGCGGCTCCATTTCGCGGGGGGTCGTGGGAGGTACGCAGCGTGACGTGCGCGTGGAGTCGGGCCTCCGTATGCAGTTGCAGGGCGAGGTGGCCGATAGCGTTTTCGTCCGCGCCCTCCTTACCGATGAGAACACCCCCATCCAGCCGGAGGGCACCACGCAGCGCCTCCAGAATTTTGACCGCGTGTTTTTGGAAATCGATGCGCCGCAGGGCCAGGCCCGCCTGGGCGATGTGGACGTGGATCTGGACGGAGGCGCCTTCGGACAGTTTACCCAAAAGGTGCAGGGCGTGGCGCTCCGCAGCGACGGGCTGGGGCGCGGCGCGGGCCTCGCGGAGGGCGACGTGACTGTGTTTGGGGCGGTGAGCCGGGGGCAATTCCGTACACAAGACCTTGAGCCGCGCGATGGAGTGCAGGGGCCGTACCGGCTGCGCGGCACCAACGGCGAAGACGCAATCATCGTCATCGCCGGGTCCGAGCGTGTGTATCTCGATGGCGAACGCCTCACGCGGGGACGCACAGAAGACTACGTGATCGACTACACCCAGGCCGAGATCACCTTCACGGCCAACCGGCTGATCACCGACGACCGCCGCATCACGGTGGAGTTTCAGTACTCCACCACGCAGTTCACGCGGACGCTCGTGGGTGGGCGGGCCACGGCGGGCGGCTGGCGGGGGGAAGACGGGGACTCGCGGCTCACATTGGGGGCCACGGTCGTCCGCCAGGCCGACGGGCGCGACTTCCAGACAGCGTTCGACCTCTCTCCTCAGGACTCGCTGCAGCTTGCGCGGGCAGGGGATGAGCAGGCCGCGCGGAGCGGTGCGCGGCGCGTGGAGTTCGATCCGGAGGCGCCGTTTGTGCACTATCGTCGCGAGGCGGTTTCCACGCCTGCCGGTGGTCAAGACACGGTCTTCGTGGCGCTCACCGAGGCCCCGCCGCCCGGCACGCCGGTCTTTCGGGTGCGATTCACGCGAGTGGGGGCGGGCAATGGCGCCTACGAGCGAGCGGGGACGCAGGCGAACGGGGTTGTGTACGAGTACGTGGGTGTGGGAGCGGGAACCTATGCGCCAACCCAGCCGCTTCCGGCCCCGACCCGGCAGCGTCTGGTCGACCTGACCGGATCGGTGGAGCCGGTACCGGGCCTCACGGTCTCGGGGGAGTGGGCGGGATCGCTCAACGATCAGAATCGGTTTTCGGCCCTTGATTCCGAGAATGACCGCGGCCGGGCCTATGCACTGGATGTCCGCTTGGCACCGCAGGTCCTGGAGGCTGGATCGGCATCACTGGGCAAGGTGTCGGGCCACGTACGGCGTTGGCGCCGTGGGCCGGACTTCGTGACTTTTGACCAGACGCGGCCCGTGGAGTATGGCCGGCGGTGGAACCTGGCCCGTAGCGGGTCGGGTCTGCCGGCGCGCCTGCAGGACGTGGGGGGGGAGACAGTGGACGCGGGACAGATTGCCCTAGACTGGGGCGGGGGATCGGGGCTGGAGGCCGGACTGGGACGGTTGCGTGTGGGAGCGACCTTTGAGGCCTGGCGGCGGCACGGGCAGTTGTCGATTGAGGAGGGGGGCTGGCCGCGCCTCTCGCTGCGGACGGTTGCCATCACCAGTGCCGACCGCTCGGCACAACGGGAGGGCACCTGGTGGCGGCAGGACGGGACGATCCGGCAGCCGCTTCTGGACGGCCGCTTGGTGCCGCGGGTAGCCCTGGAGCGGGAGGTGCGGCGGCAGCGTGTGCAGGGGACGGACAGCCTTGCCACCGAGTCGTTTCGGTTCTGGGAGGTGCGGCCCGGCCTGTCGTACAAGCAGGGACCGCTCCGCGCCACTGGCAGCCTGGAGTACCGCACCGAAGACGGCGTGGCGGCAGGGAGCTTCCAGGACGCCACCCGCGCCTGGACGGCCCAGACCGAGGTGGCCTACGATCCGCAGAGCCCGTATCGCGCCTCTGTGCGGGGCGGGGTGCGGCGCCGGCAGGTCACTGATCTGTTCCGCCGCACCCAGGGCCGTCGCGAGACCGAATCAGTGATCCTGCAGGTCGATGGGCGGGCGCGTCCCTTCGACCGGGCCCTCGACGCACGCTTGTTCTACGATACCGCGACCGAACGCACGCCGATCCAGCAGGAGATTTACGTCCAGACCACGCCGGGTCGTGGCCAGTTCGTGTGGCGGGACGCGAACGACGACGGCATTCAGCAACTCGACGAGTTTGTGCCGGAGACGACACCCAACGAAGGCACTTACGTACAGCGCTTTGTGCCGTCCGACACACTTGAATCGGTGGTTGATCTAGAGGCGCGCGCCCGGCTCACGCTGCGGCCCCGCCGCCTCTGGTCGGACGCTGACGCGTGGTGGCAACAATGGCTACGCCACGTAACCACCGAATCGCAAGTTGAGGTGCGGGAGCAGAGCCGGACCGAACGGCCTACCGAGATTTATCGGCTCAACCTGGCGCGCTTTCGGCGGGCGGGGCGTACGATCGACGGGTCCCTGCGGCTGGAGCAGCGGGTGGAGTTGTTTCGGACACGGCGCACGTATGGACTCGACGCGTCGTGGCGGCAGGTGCGCGGGCTGACCGAGCGGGCGGCGGGGGCCGAGCGCCAGCTCCTCAACCGCTGGGAGGTCGAAGGCGAGCTCCGGCCTGCATCGGCCTGGAGCCTGCGGCTGACGGGCATTGCGGAGCGGGACCGGGTGCAGAGCGAGGCGTTTGAGGAGGCACGTAGCTTCGACATCCGCACCCTGCGCGTCTCCCCGAGTGTGACCTACCGCCCTGTGCGCACGTTAGAAACGACGGTCTCCGGCGTGTACGCGCGGAAGCAGGATCGGGCAAAGGGACGCCGCGCCGATCTGTTGAAGGTGCCGGTGGAGTTCACTTGGCGCCGGGCCGGACGGCTCCGCCTCACGGCCAACGCCGAGGTAGCCCGCGTGGACCTCGTGGGCACCGCCGTGGGACGGGCCCAGTTTGAGCTCACAGACGGACGAGGGCCGGGGACCTCGGTACTCTGGGGCCTGCAGGGGCGGTACGCACTCACCGACAACCTCCGCGCTACCCTCAGTTACGACGGGCGGGCGCCCGCGATGACCGACCCCATCCACACCGTTCGAGTACAGGTGAGTGCGTCGTTCTGACTGGGGATTCGCGGCCGCCGGGGGCAGATTGCCGATGGTGCGCCTACTCAATCCTCTCCAGGTCGGGCTCCGCAAACTCGTCGTATTCCTCGCGGTGGATGGTAATGCCCGCGTGGTGGAGCTTCTGTTCTAGATCTTCGTAGCCGCGGTCGAGGTGGTACACGCGCAGCACGTCGGTCCGCCCGTTGGCGAGCATGCCCGCCATCACGAGCGACACGCTGGCCCGGAGGTCCGTACTCATCACTTTCGCCCCTTTCAGGGACGGGCCGCCGTGAACCGTAGCGGTATTGCCCGTCACGTCGATCTCCATGCCCAGGCGCTGGAGTTCCGGCACGTGCTTGAACCGGTCGTCGTAGATTGTGTCCGTTACAGTGGCCGTGCCGTCCGTGGTGCCCAGCAGGACCGTCCACTGCGCCTGAAGGTCGGTTGCAAAGCCGGGGAAAGGGGCCGTCTCGATCGACACGGGACGAAGCTCATCGGGGCGTGTGACGGTCACCGTGTCGTCGCCATACGAGACATCGACCCCGGTTTCGGACAAGCGCTCCTTAAAGACGGGACCGAGGTGCTCGTGAGTGCCCTTGTGGATCTGGACCGGGGTGCCCGGCGGGCTCGCGGTCGCGGCCATCAGGATGAACGTGCCGAGCTCGATGCGGTCCGGCGTGTTGCGGAAGGTTCCGGTGTTGAGGGCATCGACCCCCTGGATCTCCAGGGTGCGGGTGCCAAGTCCGTCGATCTGGGCGCCCATGTCTTGGAGTGCCCGCCCGAAGGCCACCACGTCGGGTTCCGTCGCGGCGTTCTCAATTTTTGAGCTTCCCTGGGCCGTCACGGCGGCCAGCAGCAGGTTAATCGTGGCGCCCACGCTCACCGGGTCGAGGCGAAACGTGCCCCCCTCAAGGCCGCTCGGGGGGGTGGAGGCGTGGACGTACCCCTCGTCCAGTTCAATGTCGGCCCCGAAGGCCTTCATGCCTTTGATGTGCAGGTCGACCGGACGGGGGCCCCACGCGCAGCCACCGGGGAGCGACACCTTGGCCTGGCCGCAGCGTCCCAGCAGCGCGCCCAGCATGTAGAACGACGCGCGCATCTTCTTCACCATCTCGTAGGGTGCGACCGGCGTTTGGAGGGTCGTCGCGTCAACCGACAGCGTGTGGGCGTCGGGATCAAACGTCACCGAGGGCCCGCCGTACCGGATCACCTTCGAGAATGTGCGCACGTCGCGCAGGTCCGGCACGTTGGTGATGGTAGAGGGCCCTTCGGCCAGTAGGGTCGCGGCCATGAGGGGTAGGGCGGTGTTCTTCGAGCCGCCCACCGTGAGCGGGCCAGTCAGGGACGAGTTACCACGAACGACGAGTTTGTCCATGGGCAGTGGGGACGGGTGGGAGCGTACCGCGGGGAATTAGGCATGGAGGAACTAAAACTGGGGGATGAATGCGACCCCGCGCGAGATTGTTCGTGGGGGCTCCTGCCAAAATTTGGTGGATGTACGGCGAGAGGGCCGAATCAGCGCCCACGACCTTGCGTAAGGAGAAGTGTGCTCGTCCGACTAACGTCCAGTCAGTATCCGCAAATGGAGCGTGTCTACCTCGATCATGCCGCCACCACGCCCCTCGATCCGGAGGTCTTGGGGGCCATGAAGCCGTACCTTCTGGAGGACTACGGCAATGCCTCCTCCGTGCACCAAATGGGGCGGCAGGCGCGGGTGGCACTCGAAGAAGCCCGCGAGCGTGTGGCGGCGTGCCTGGGGGCAGTGTCCAGCGAGATTGTGTTCACCAGTGGGGGCACCGAGGCCGACAACCTGGCCCTGAAAGGCGGACTGCGGGCCGCGTCTGAGAACGGGGCGCCTGCGGGGCTCGTCACCTCCGCCGCCGAGCACGAAGCCGTCCTGCGCCCCGCCGAGCGGCTGGCGGACCAGGGCCATCCGGTCACCATCCTCACGCCCGACGCTTCGGGCGCCGTGACGCCGGCACAGGTGGAGGCAGCCCTGGACGACCGGACCGCCCTCGTGTCGCTCATGCACACGAACAACGAGACTGGAGTGCAGACCGACATTCCGGCCGTCGCAGAGGTTTGTGCGGCCCACGACGTGCTGCTCCATTGTGACGCCGTGCAGGCCGCCGGACTTCAGCCACTCGACGTGGAGGACCTCGGGGTCGATCTGCTCTCGCTCTCCGGACATAAGTTCTACGGCCCGAAGGGGACGGGCGTCCTCTACGTGCGCAATGGCGTGGACCTGGGGCCGCTTCTGGAGGGGGGATCCCAGGAACGCGAGCGCCGTGGTGGCACCGAAAACGTGCCTGGCGCGATCGGCCTGGCGGAGGCGTTAGAGCGGGCCGTGGCGGACGCCGAAGACCGCGCCGACCGCCTTTCACGCCTTCAACGTCGCCTCATTGATGGTCTCGACGATGCGGTGGTCGGCCCCTACCGCCTCAACACGCCCGCCGGCGAAGTTCCCGTCGCGCCGCACGTGGTGAATGTAGCGTTTCCGCCGGAAGGCCCCGACGCAGACCCCTTGGATGGAGAAATGTTGATCTTGAATCTCGACATGCAGGGGGTTCTCGTCTCGGCCGGATCGGCCTGTACGAGCGGAGCCCTGGAGCCGAGCCACGTCCTGTTGGCCCTCGGGCTCGACCGCCCCACCGCCTCCACCGCTGTACGCTTCTCGATGGGGGCCGAAACAACGGCGGCGGACATTGACTACGCCCTTGACATCCTGCACGATACCCTGCAACGCATGCGGTGAGCCCTGGCCCGCCGCGACACTCTCCATTCCCAGCCCCTGGTCCTGAGCCGTATGGACACGGCGCTTCTCATTTTTGCCAAGGTGCCCCGCCCCGGGCACGTCAAGACCCGGCTCACACCGGCCCTTAGTCCTACAGAAGCCGCACGGCTCTACACCGCATTCCTGCGCGATACGCTGCGGTCGGCCCGGGGGGGGACGACCGATGTGCGGCTCTACGTGGCCCCGCCAGTTCCGGATGATGGGTTCGACGGATTGCCGAGTGAGGTGACGCTCCATGCCCAGTCCGGGGACGACCTCGGGGCCCGGATGCGGTCGGCGTTTGCCGATACCTTGCGTGCCGGGTACGACCGGGCGCTGCTCATGGGCAGCGATCACCCGACGCTTCCCGTCTCCTTCCTCCGACAGGCTGAGCAGGCGCTCGATGAGGCGGAGGCTCTCTGCCTCGGCCCGACCCAAGACGGCGGGTTCTACCTAATCGGCATGAGCGCTTACTATCCGCAACTGTTCGACGACATGACCTATAGCCACTCGCGGGTCTTCACCGACACGCTTGCCCGGGCTGAGCGGACCGACGCTCATCTCACGATTCTCCCGCAGTGGTACGACGTGGACACCCCGACGGACTTGACACGTATGCTTGCGGACCTCGAGGCGGACACCACCGAGGCCCCAAACACGCAACGCATCGTGCACCAGCTAGAACTCCGCGCCCTCCTGTAGCCGACGCCGGTCGTTCATGCTTTGTGGTTGTTCGCCGCTTCTGGTGACGAGACGAATTCCTCCACTCACGCAGGGGGCTGCAATCCAATCCTCCTCCTCGGCGGCTTGGAACCGCTTCCAAAACCTCGTACGTTGTAGATCACGACGGTCATCTCTTCGGCTTGCTTACACAGATCTGTATCAATCATGACTGGTTACACTAGACCGGACGGCGCTTCGTCTCACGCTGGGGACGGTTCTCCGGAAGGAGAACTTGGCACGTTCAAGACCCTGGAGCAATTCATTATCGAACGGCAGGACTCGTTTCCCCATTCGACGGGGGCGTTTTCGCGCCTCCTCCGCGACATTAGCCTGGCGGCCAAGATTGTGAACCGTGACATGCGGCGCGCCGGGCTCATCGACGTGTACGGGAGCACGGGGGAGACCAACGTGCAGGGCGAGGTGCAGCAAAAGATGGACGCCCTCGCCCACCGCGAGTTTGTACAGGCCCTGCGAAGGGGGGGGGAGTGCTGTCTCATTGGGTCGGAGGAGCACGCCGAGGCAATTCCGTTGAGCAGCGTTTCACAGGAAGGGGACGGTCAGTACATCGTGCTGCTCGATCCGCTCGATGGTTCCTCCAACATCGACGTGAACGTGTCGGTGGGCACCATCTTTAGCATCTACCGTCTGCCGGACGGATACGATGAAGAAAAGCCCGATCCCAAGGCGGCCCTGCAGTCGGGTACGGAGCAGGTGGCTGCCGGATACATTGTTTATGGCTCTTCGACGATGCTGGTGTACACCACGGGCAACGGCGTGAACGGCTTCACGCTCGACCCTTCCATTGGTGAGTTTTTGCTGTCCCACCCGGATCTGCAAACGCCGGATCGGGGCCGCATCTTTTCCATCAACAGCGGCTATTACCATTCCTTTGAGGGGGGGCTGCGCGAATACCTCGACTGGCTGCAGCAGCAGGATCCGGAGACGAACCGGCCCGCGAAGACGCGTTACATCGGGTCGTTCGTCTCGGACTTTCACCGCAACCTCCTGAAGGGGGGCATCTATATGTACCCCGCCACCGAGGGCAGTCCCGAGGGCAAACTACGGCTCATGTACGAGGCCAATCCCATGGGCTTCATCGCCGAGGAGGCGGGTGGGGCGGCCTCCGACGGCCACACCCGGATTCTAGAAAAATCTCCCGAGAAGCTACACCAGCGCACACCCCTGTTTATCGGGAGCAAAGAGATGGTGCGACGTGCTGAGGCGTTCCTGCAGGGCGAGCCGGAACGGGCGATGCCAGCGTGATGCCCGCGGGGATCCCCGTGGAATCAAGTCACGCCTCATCTCACGCCTCCGCCTCAATACGGGCGAAGCCAGTATACGAGTGTAGGACCTCCGGCAGTTCAATGGAGCCGTCGGGTTGCTGATTATTTTCGAGAAGGGCCGCCACGATGCGGGGAAAGGCGAGGCCGCTACCGTTGAGGGTATGCACCAGTTCGGGTTTGGCCTCTGGTTCCGGCCGGTAGCGAATCTGCATGCGACGTGCCTGGAAGGCCTCGAAGTTAGAGACCGAAGATACTTCCAGCCACCGCTCCTGGGCGGCGCTCCACACCTCCAGGTCGTACACTTTGGCTTGGGTAAAGCCCATGTCGCCGGTGCACATGAGCAGGCGGCGGTAGGGGAGGTCGAGCGCATCGAGGGCACTCTCCGCGTCCTCAAGGAGTTCGTCGAGTGCCCGGTAGCTCTCGTCGGGGTGCACAATGCGAACGAGTTCGACTTTGTCGAACTGGTGGAGGCGGTTGAGGCCGCGCACCTCCGAGCCGTAGCTGCCGGCCTCGCGGCGCCAGCAGGGCGAGTAGGTGCAGTACTGGCGCGGCAGGTCGTCGGCCGAGAGGATCTCGTCGCGGTGGAAGTTGGTGACGGGGACCTCGGCGGTGGGGATGGGATAGAAGTCGTCCCGCGGGACCTCGTACATCAGGTCGTCCTTGTCTGGCAGTTGGCCGGTACCCTCCGCACTCTTGGGGTTTACGAAGAGGGGGGACTGCATCTCGGTGTAGCCCCGCTCGCGGGCCCGGTCCAAGAAGAAGTTGAGCAAGCCCCGCTGAAGACGCGCCCCTTTGCCGAGGTAAAAAGGAAACCCGCTCCCCGTCACCTTGGCTCCCCGCTCTAGGTCCACGAGATTGTGCCGGTCGGCCAGTTCCCAGTGCGGGGCCGGATCGAAGTCGAAGGTGGGCGGGTTGCCAAACGTCTCCACCACCTCGTTGTCGCTCTCGTCCGCTCCCACTGGCACGCTGGGATGCGGGATGTTTGGCAGCTTGAGAACGAGCTCTTCCTGCCGCGTCTCGGCGTCCTGCACTTCGTCCTTGAGGCGTTTGATTGTCTCTTTCATCTGGCTGGTTTTCTCGATAATCTCCTCCGCCGCCTCGTCTTTCCCTTCCCGCTTGAGGGTGCCAATTTGCTGCGACAGGTCATTCTGCCGCGACTGGGTCTCCTGCAGTTCCGTGACGGCGGCCCGGCGGGTTTCGTCGACCTCCAACAGCGTGTCCACGAGGTCGGGGGAGCCTAGGCCTTTGGCGCGGAGGGCCTCTTTCACGCGGCGGGGATGGTTGCGGACAGTATCGAGGTCGATCATGAGATGCGAAAGCGAGGGTGTGTGAGGGGAGCGAGGCTTACGGGGTCTGGTGGGAGCGGCGCTCTTTAAGATCACGCAGGCCGTTCTTGAGGGAGCGCGGGTCGTAGTCAAGCTCCGCCCGGGCTTTGTCAAGGAGGAACCCAGTATGCGAAGGGCGCTCTACCTCGTCCTCAAAAAAATCACTCGACACGGACTCGATGCGCGAGGCGTCGAGATCAAACACCTCGGCCACCATGCAGGCCAACTCGTAGATCGACACGAGGTCGGGGCCGGACATGTGGTAGATGCCGGTCTTCTCCCGAGATATCAGTTGTTCGATACCGGTCGCCAGGTCGTCAACGTGTGTGGGCGTGCGATGCTGGTCGTCCACCATGTGAAGCGTCTCTCCGGCCGACAGCTGGTCGATGATCCAGCGGACGATGTTGAACCGGCTCAGGTCCCGAGCAGGCCCGTACAGCAGCACGGTGCGGACGAGGGCCCAGTTGGACCGTCCGGATTCGCGGAGGTGGTTTTCGCCTGCGAGTTTAGAGCGGCCGTAGTAGTTGACCGGGTCGGGACGGGCGGTTTCGTTGTATGGTCCGCGCTTTCCGTTGAATACGAAGTCGGACGAGACCTGCACCAACCGGGTACCGGTCTGGCGGCACTCCTTCGCAAGCGTCTTCACGGCCCGGGCATTTACGGCCCAGGCGTCGCTGCGGTGCTCGTCGCAGGCCGCCACGTCGGACATGGCGGCGCAGTTCACCACCACGTGCGGCCCAAAGTCCTCGACCACTGCGGTTACTTCGCTGGGTTGGGTTACGTCCAGATGGGTGTAGCGGCAAAGGCCTTTCTCGAACCGGGGCGTCTCGTCCCGTGCCGTGGCGAGAACAGTGTAGTCGGCGTCCGGGCCCAATCGTCGCACCATTGCCTGCCCGAGGAGGCCGTTGGCGCCGGTAAGAAGGACGCGGGTTGACAGCATAAAGCAGCGAGAAGTGTTGGTCGAGAGGCACCCACCCGTTAGGGAAAGCGAAGGTAGTAGCGGAGGCCGACGTTGCCGTCGAGGGCCACGTGACTCGTGGGTAAGAACCGGAGGGTGGGCGTTAGATGCAAGAAGACCTCGAACCGTTCGGCGTAAAAATTGAGTCCAGCTTCGGTACTCAGGCCGAGACGCAGGCGGGGCGTGCTCGACAGGCGCCCGGCGCCTGCCATGAGACCGGGGCCAAGGTAAAAGTGTAGGGGCGAGTTGGGGAGGGCTCGCTCCCACAAACGGTGAACGTGGGCGACCGCAAAATCATCGGCGTCGGACGTCAGCACCGCGTCGTAGGCCACTGAGTCCGGCTGGTACAGCTTGAGGACGAGTCCTCCCGGCTGCCCCACCTGAAACCCGACGCCGGTCGCGCCGGGCTGTCGCTGGGCGGAGGCAGAGGGGAGCAGAAGAAGACTGGCCCCGATGACGGCCAGGAGAGACGACGCCCACAGGCGGAAGGTCTGGGTCCGGTCCCGCAGCACGACCCATTTCATTCATCCAGGAAGATCCGTCGAGCGTTGCAGCGCCGTGAGCATATCCTCTTTAAGGCTCGAGGCTTCGTCTAAGCCCTGCCGACCCGCCAGCACGAGGCGGATGTCGCGACGCTTGGCGGCGGCCTCGTAGCGCTCCTGTTCTTTGGTCGTCTCCGGCTGTACATCGGGGACGGGCACCGGGGCCCCCTCGTCGTCCAAGGCCACATACGTGTAGAAGGCACGGTTGCACTTGCGCTCGGTCTCCTCCAAGGGATTTTCGGCCCACACGTTGAGTTCTACTTCCATTGAGGTGTGGAAAGCGCGGTTCACGTGGCTCTCGATGACCACCACTTCCCCTTCCTGGATGGCGGACTGAAACTCGACGTTGTCCACGGCAGCGGTCACGCAGACCCGGTGGGCGTGCCGCTGGGCCGAGATGGCCGCGCACTTGTCCATCAGGTGCAGCAACCGCCCGCCCATCATGTTACCCAGGCCATTCGTGTCGTTGGGCAACACGATCTCAGTCATCTTGCAGCGAGAGTGGGATACCGGATTAGCGGAGCGGTCGGGGGGCATAGGGGAGAAGCAGGGGGAAGAGAAAGGAGGGGCTACGTCTTCTGTTTTTTCTTCTTGGCCGCCGGGAAGAGAATGTTGTTCAGGATGAGCCGGTAACCGGGCGAGTTGGGGTGGAGCGAGAGATCGGTGGGCGGGTCCCCCACAAAGTGCTGGTAGTCCTCTGGGTCGTGGCCGCTGTAAAACGTAAAGGTGCCCTTCCCGTGGGTGCCGTGGATGTAGCGCACTTGAGGACGATCCGGCGCCTCGGCCAGCACCACCACGTCCTCCTTTAGCACGTCTTCGCTATAGGCCGTGGTCTGCCCCACAAATCCCTTTACCGTTGCGACGTGGTTTTGAGTGAGCATCGTGGGCACAGGATCCCACTTGGCACTGAATTCGAACAGCGTGAAGTAGTCGAGCGATGGGTCCCGCATCTTGGAGGGCGGAGGCCCCACGTCGATGTCGGAGTGCGAGTATTCGCGGGCGTTGAGGTTGGGGGTAAAGTTGCGGAAGGCGAGTGTATTGCCGTAGTCCAGTTGCTGCAGTGCGTTCGGGTCTACCGGATCCCCATCGTAGGCCTTGGGCACCACGTCTGTGTCGTGGGCGGCCAAGGCAATGTCGAAGGTTTCGGTACCGGAGCACATGGAGAACAGGAAGCCACCCTGCGAGACATACTGCTTGAGCCGCTGGGCCACGGCCAGTTTGAGTTGACTAACCTTCCGGAAGCCAAACTCTTCGGCCGCTGCTTCGGCCTTCTGCTGCTTCTGGATGTACCAGGGCTCGTTGCGGTAGCGGATGAACTTGCCAAACTGGCCTGTGAAGTCCTCGTGGTGGAGATGCACCCAGTCGTAGGAGGAGAGCTCACCGTTGAGGACTTCTTCGTCGTAGATCACGTCGTGGGGGACCTCGGCGTACTCCAGGGCTAGGCGCACCGCATCGTCCCAGGGCACGGCACCGTCGGGGGCGTAAACGGCAATCTCCGGCGCCTTCTCTAGGGGCACCACCGCCTTGTTGCTGCCGTCCGACTCCACCTTCGAGAGAATGGTGGCGGCCTGGCCCGCGGGTACCTGAGTAAAGGAGACACCCCGGACCTGCAGCTCGCGCTGAATGGTCTCGGTTGCCGTCGTAAGAAACGCACCTCCGCGGTAGTTGAGGAGCCAGTCCACCGTTTGACCGTCCTGAAGCGTGGCGTACACGGCGCCGTATGCCTTCAAGTGATTTTCCTGCTGCTCGTCCATCGGGATCAGGAGGTCTTGGGCCGAGGTGGACGGGGCCGTGAGGAACAAGAGAAGAAGGGTGAGGGCCGTCGAATAAAAGGTTCGGAGGCGCATCGTCGTGCACCGTTACTTTTTAGGGGAAGGGCAAGGAGCGAGCAGAAGGCGGCCCTAACCTTGAGGCTGGGGAAGAGCCCGAAGCCGTCCTCGCACCTTCCGGGCCAATAGGGACTTGGGGTATTCGGTGAGGAGGCGGCTGTAGGTTGAAGCGGCTTCTGCCGGGCGTCCGCGTGACTCCAGAAGCGTCCCGACCCGGAAGAGGCTCCGGTCGGCGTACGGACTTCGAGGGTGGCGCTCGGGCACCATCCGGAAGGCAGACAGGGCCGCTGAGGTGTCGCGCCTTGCGAGATGAATCATACCACGCTGGAAGCGCACATTATCGACGAGCGGGTGCTGAGAGTGGGCCTGTTCGAGACTGTCGAGTTGATCGAGGGCCTTCCCGTACGCCCGCTGACGCTTGAAAAGCCGGACCTGGGCAAATGAGTGGAGGGCGGCGTCGAGCGAGTCGGGGCCGCGGTTCTCCTGCAGAAGGGTCTTGAGTTCGATGGCATCGTTGGTCACGTCCGCGGCGGGATTTTCGCTGGTTGCCTCGGCCCGAGCCTTTGCGGCGTCAAATTCGCCTTGGTAAAAATGAAGAAGCGCGATTTCGTAACGCGCCCGGTCGGCAAGGTCGCTGTCCTGCGCGTGGTCGGCGACCCGCGAAAAGAGCAGGCGGGCACGTTCGAGGTTTCCTCGAAAAAGTGCGAGGCGGGCCTGATGGTACTGCCCGCGCTCGGCGGCTTCGGTTTGGGCGTGGTCCGAGACGAGCTGGTCGAATGTCGAAGCAGCCTCATCGAGGGCAAAGTAGGTCTCCAACTGGAGGGTACCGAGCTTGAGAAGCCCTTCGGGATAGTCCGAATGGCCGGGAGAGGACTGTAAGAAGGCCTGGTATGCCGTCCGGGCACGGTCGTAGCGCGCCGAATCCTGTGCAACTGTGGTCGTGTCTGTATCTGCATCGGCCCACTGCCGGTACAGGGTGCCGAGGGCCATCTGCGCGTTGGGTGCCACGCCCGAGTTGGGATAGCGCTCCAGCACGGCCTCGCATGCCTGAGTGGCCACATCGTACCGCTGCGCGTCCCCGGCTTTGCGGGCAAACCGAAACAAGAGTCGGCCCTTTTGCTCCCCGAGACGGTCGAGTGCGCGGTAGACGTCGAACGCAGCGTCGTAGTCGTTTTGCTCCATGTAGAGCCAGGCCAGAAGCTCCCGGTACGCCCGGTTCAGTGGGGCGTCCTCGACGGTTTGGTTGAGGACGGCAATGCTGGCGGCAATGCCCTGGTCCTGCTCCACGAAGGTCCGGAGTCGATTCTGTACGTAGCCGACCCGCTTCGGCGCCTCCGCGAGGAGCTCCACGTACTCGCGCATGCTCTTGCGAAACTGCCCGTCCAGGCCGTACAGGTAAGCCAGTTCGGTGCGGAAGGCGTCTGGTTGTTCTAGGGTCGACCGCCCCTGCTTCAATACCGCAATTGCCTTGCGGAAGTGGCGGAGGTCGATCAGGGTTTCGTAGACCGTTCGGTAAGTCTGTGGGTTGTTGGGGGCGAGGCGGAGGGCCCGGTCCCAGGTCTCGTTCGCTGTCTCTATAGCCTCCTTTTGGTACTGCAGACGGGCCTTCTCCGAGAGAAGCGGGACGGTGGGGGAGTCCCCGATGCGGTCGTCGACCAGTCGGATCGCGTCGTCGTAGCGCTTGACGCTTTCATAGGCATCCTTCAGCTTCCGGTAGAAGGCAGTATTTTGGGGAGCGTCCGCGTACAGGTTCTTCAGCAGCTTGATGGCCCGTTCGTAATCTCCGGATCGGACATGCGCGTTGGCCCGTTGGAACCGTCGCAGTTGGGTGCTATCGGCCTGTTGAGCCTGTGTGGCCGCCACGAACCCTCCCACCAATAACAGGACGAACGACACGAGGAGGGCGCGGACGAGCGACATCAGCCCGGCGAACTGGCGCAGGAAGGGGGCGTGCTGCGTCACGGAATGGGTCGGGGAAATCCGTGCGGAAAATAGTGGACGCCCGCGGAACTTCGAGGGCCGAAGCAATGCTTGCAATTACGAGTAGCATCCTACGCCGCGCCCGAGACGGACGTTTCCCCGAGACGGAATCCAGTCAGCGCACCGAGCGTCCTACTCCATCGCATCTGTTCCCTTTTCTCTGGACAGCACCGCGACCCGATGCAACGCCTTTCTCAGAACGGCGCCGCCGATGCCACTCGTGGACTTGCAATCCTAGGGGCCACTGGCTCGGTGGGCACACAGACCCTGGACGTCGTGCGTCTTTTTCCCGATCGGTTCGATGTGCAGGCGCTCACCTGTGACAGCAACGTGGAGCTCCTCGCCGACCAAGTGCGCGAGTTTCGTCCGGCATGTGTTGCGGTGGGGGCGCCCGAGCGAGCCGAAGTTCTAAAGCGGGAGTTGTCGGGCGCTGCATCGGAGGTGGATATCCGGGTCGGGACAGAGGGCCTCTGTGCTGTGGCCAGTCGGTCGGACGTGGACGTTGTGATGGGGGCCGTCGTGGGCTTCGCCGGACTCCGGCCTGTGCTGGAGGCCCTGAGGGCGGACAAGCAGGTGGCCCTCGCCAACAAGGAGACCCTCGTGGTGGGGGGAGCGTTGGTCACCCAGGCGCTGGAGGAGGGGGGAGGTCAGTTGCTCCCGGTTGATAGCGAGCACTCTGCCATTTTTCAGTGCATGGCCGGCGAGGCCGAGCGCTCCGTGGAGGACGTAGTACTTACTGCGTCCGGGGGGCCCTTCTGGGACCGTCCGGCTGAGACTTTTCCCGACGTGACGGTAAAAGAGGCACTGGATCACCCGAATTGGTCGATGGGACCAAAGATTACGATCGACTCCGCCACCATGATGAACAAGGGGCTGGAGGTGATTGAGGCGAAGTGGCTCTTTGATCTCAACGTCGACCAGATTGAAGTCCTGGTCCACCCCCAATCCATCGTGCACTCGATGGTGTCGTTTGCGGACGGAGCCGTGAAGGCGCAGCTTGGCGTGCCGGACATGAAGGTGCCTATCCAGTACGCGCTCAGCTTTCCGGCGCGCTGGCCCGCACCCCACGAGCGACTGGACTGGGGCGCCCTCTCTCGGCTCGACTTCGAGCGGCCCGATCCACAGAAGTTTCCGTGCCTCCGACTCGCCTATGAGGCCCTTCAGGCTGGCGGTACGGCGCCCGCTGTTCTCAACGCCGCCAACGAAGTGGCGGTCGAGCGCTTCCTGAACGAGGAAATTGGCTTCACGGACATTCCGCGGGCGGTGGAAACGGCCCTGGAGCGGCTGCCTGTTCACTCCGATCCTGGGCTCGAGGTCCTCGTGGACGCGGACCGGGAGGCCCGCCACCTGGTAAAGGAACTCGCCTTGCCGACACCAAATTAGACCACGGGTATCCGCGAAGTCTTCCCCTCCCCCTGCCCGTGGGTACCCGTTGCGGTTGTTTGGTCAGTTGCTTCCCCACATGGACGTTGTTATCAGTCTGCTCTCCTCCACCCTGTGGTTTCTCGTGGCGCTCACCATTCTGGTGTTCGTCCACGAACTGGGCCACTTCCTTACCGCCAAGTATTTTGGGATGCGGGTGGAGCGGTTCTCCATTGGGTTTCCCCCCACGATTCTCGGTCGCAAGTACGGGGATACCGAGTATGCCGTTGGGGCGACTCCTCTTGGGGGATACGTGAAGATTAGCGGCATGATAGACGAGAGCCTCGATACCGATCATACAGAAGCGGCCCCGGAGCCTTGGGAGTTTCGGGCCAAGCCCGTCTGGCAGCGCATTATCGTCATTAGTGCGGGGGTTGTCTTCAATGCTATTCTCGCCGCCATCATTTTTGGCGGCATCAGCTGGAGCCAGGGGGACTCGTATATTCCCGCAGAGAACGTGAAGCAGATCTACGTACAGGAGGGCTCAGTGGCGCACGACGTGGGGCTGCGCACTGGTGATCAAATCCGGCGGGTCAACGGAACCGCGTTCGAACGCTTCGACCAGATGACCCCCTCGTCGCTCATCGCGGCGGACTCGCTTACGATTACGGTGCGACGGGACGGACGGGACACCACACTGGTTGGCCCGCCCGACATCATTTCGCGGCTCAGCCGGGCCCGAGATAGCGACCAGCCTTCGCAGTATTTCCCAGGCCTTGGCTTTCAGCCGCCCCTCATTGGAGGGGTTGTGAAGGACAGTCCTGCCGACTCCGCGGGGCTTCAGGCGGGGGACCGAATTGTCTCCATCGGGGCCGATACGGTTCGGTTCTGGAGCGAGATGAGTGCCCTGTTGCAGCAGGCGGAAGGGGCGCCCGTCACGATCCGGTGGGTTCGGCCCGATTCGTTGGTCGGTGCGCGCTCCGATCCGGGCACGGCCACTCTCGTGCGTGAGACCGCTGCCGGGCATATCCTGACGGCGGATGTTGCGGCACGGTACAGTGAGGACCGGGACCGGTACTTGCTCGGGGTGCGAGGCCTCACCCGGCAGATGATGTTTCAGGAGTTTGGGGTCCGGACCACCACGTATGGTCCCCTAGAGGCCTTGTCGGTTGGCGTGAGCGAGACCTGGAGCTATGCCCGCAACATTGTCGTCACCCTGAAGCGGATTGCGGAGGGACGAGACAGCCTGACCGACAGCTTGGGGGGACCGGTCATGATTGCACAGGTGACGAGCCAGGCTGCCTCGGCCGGATCCATCCCCTATTGGAGGCTCGTGGCGGCTCTTTCCATTACGCTCGCCATCATGAATATTTTGCCCATCCCGGCCCTAGACGGCGGACAGCTTCTGTTTCTCCTGTACGAAGCAGTCACCCGCCGTCGGCCCTCAGTGCGGGTACGGCTCGTGGCTCAGCAGGTCGGGATGATTCTCCTAATTGGCTTCATGGCGTTCCTAATCTTTAACGACATTCTGCGTCTATAAGCTTACATGGCGCACGCGTGAGTGCTCCCCGGCCGCACGTCCATGCTCGTGCAGCCCTCAGGCTACGGACTGGGCCAGTGCCTCCGGGCGTTTGGCGACGTCCGTTGACACAAAATGTGTATACAGGTGCGTTGACCTTTGCTCCGACTGCCCCTACGTTACGATTTGGTTTGCCCATCGCAGCAGTCGCCCACGCCTGCGGCCCGAGACCCAGGAGCACTTGTAGGCTGGTCCCGTTATGGAGGCACCGACTCGGTGCGGCTCATGGCCGCAGTGTCACCGCAGCCCGGGAGTCCTGTGGGAAAATGGCAGTTGCTTTGTCTTACAAGTATCGGTCGGAGATACGATAAGTCTTATGGAATCGCCCCGACACACGACCAATGCGTCAGCACCGCCTGAGTCTTCGGATGATCGGGACGAGCGGCGGCAACAGTCCCTGAAGAGCCGCGGATCGCTGCCCACCCACATTGCCTGCATCATGGACGGGAATGGGCGGTGGGCCCAGGAGCGAGGCGAGTCCCGCGTCGTGGGACATCACGAGGGGGTGACTTCGGTGCGTGAGATTACGGAGGCGTGTGCTGAACTTGGGATTGACTTCTTAACGCTCTATACCTTTAGCACGGAAAACTGGGAGCGGCCTGATTCCGAGATCGACGCCCTCATGGAGCTGCTGGTGGGCACCGTTCAGAAGGAGCGCTCTACGCTCATGGAAAACGGAGTAAAACTGCGCACCATCGGGGATTTGTCCGAGCTCCCCGGTTCGTGCCAGGAGGCCCTGGAGCAGACCAAGCGCGACACGGCCGAGAACCAACGAATGACCTTGACTCTGGCGCTCTCGTACAGTGGTCGGTGGGAGATTCTGCAGGCTGCTCAGGCTCTTGCCGCTGAGGTGGCAGCGGGCACGATTGCACCGGAGGACATAGACGCTTCCCGCCTGGAGGAGGAACTCGATACTCAAGGAATGCCCGACCCGGACTTGCTGGTGCGAACGGGGGGGGAATACCGGCTGTCCAACTTCCTGCTCTGGCAGAGTGCCTATACGGAGCTTTATATTACCGAAGACTTTTGGCCCGACTTCCGTCGAGACCAGCTGTACGGGGCCATTCGGAGTTACCAAGACCGGGATCGTCGCTTTGGGCGTGTCGAGAGTAACAATACGGAAGGAACGCCCGACAAACCATAGCCCAGGAGGCAAACTTTGGGCTATTGGTCTCCCGGTGGTGGCAACGAGCCAATTGGGGCGCTGCCTGCTCGGGAGAATAATTCCCGGGGAAGGTACGTTATGGGAGCGTAGGAAGTCCTCCACCCCGAAACTGCCTGCTTCCAGCCCAGTTGTACCGGGCTGATTGACACTCGCGTGGTCCTCAAACGAGCACCCAATCGGTATGCGTCTGCGGTCGCTTGCAATCGCCCTTGCCCTTCTCCTCGGGGGCGTTCTTTCAACCGCTGCCCAAGCCCCGACCTCGACTCCCGGATCCAGGGGGGCTACGGCTTCGGTCCCCTCGAATTACGTAATTCAGGACATCCGTGTGAAGGGGATCGAGGACGAGCAAACTCGCCAATTCGTGATCCAGTCGAGCGGGCTCACGCAGGGCCAGCAGATTTCGCTTCCGGCTGGGAATGCGGTGGCTCAGGCCATCCGCGCCATTTACGAACTTCGGATGTTCTCCGATGTGGCGATCTACCGGACCAACCAGAGCGGCAACAACATCACGCTGGTGATTGAGGTGACCCCCGAGCCCACACTCGGTACCTACACGTTGGAGGGCATCGATGGAGGGGACCGGGAGGACTTGAAGAAGAAAATACCTTTGTTGAAAGGCACCTCCGTACGACCGTCCGACGTGGATCGGTCGAAGCAGATTATTAAGAACTTCTACGAGAAAGAGGGCTACCTCCGGACGTCGGTCGACGTGAGACGCACGGAGACGAGCGGGAACCGCGTCAATCTCACCTTCAATGTAGACCGGAAGGAGAAGATTGAGGTCGAGCGCATCCGCTTTCTCGGAAACGAGCAGTTCGACGACGGAGACTTGCGAGGGGCCATGGAAGAAACGCGTGAGAATCGATGGTGGCGCTTCTGGAAGGGGGAGAAGTTCAAGCGGAACGCCTACGAAGAGGACCTTGAGCGGGTCATCGATCACTACCGAGAGCACGGGTACTATGATGCCCAGATCGTTCAGGACTCGATCTACTACATCGGAGACGAAGGACTGGGAATCGATGTAGAGGTGCGGGAGGGCAATCGCTATTACGTGAGCGACATCACGTGGGAAGGGAATAGCATCTATCCAGATCGCGTCCTCACCCAGCGCCTCGGGCTTTCCGAGGGAGAGGTGTACAATGGGAAGGCGCTTGACGAAAACCTATACGGTGGACAGCGGCAGAGCGGGGTGCTTGGGCTCTACATGGACCGCGGATACATGCGCGCCGACGTGCAGCCTACGGTTCGGGTGGTGGGGGACGATTCTCTCGACATCACCATGGACGTACGGGAAGGGGAGGTCTACAACTTTGGAGAGATTGAGATTGCCGGCAACACGAAGACCAAAGATTACGTGATCCGACGGGAGCTCTACACCGTTCCGGGCGATCGCTTCAGCCGAAGTGCCATTCAAGAGTCGATTCGCCGACTGAGCCAACTGGAGTACTTCAGCAAGCAGTCGCTCTCGGGCGGGCCCGACATCAGTGTGGACCAGGAGGAGAAACAGGCAAATCTGACGTACAGCGTCGAGGAGACAGGGAGCGATCAGTTGCAGCTTTCGGGGACCTTCGGCCAGTTCGGGCTTGTGCTGCAGCTCGGATTTCAGTTCAACAACTTCTCCGCGCAGAACCTCTTCGACCCCGGCGCCTGGCGCCCCTTGCCCTCTGGGGATGGACAAAAACTTAGCGTGAATGTACGGACCAACGGCACGTTCTACCAGAACTACTCGCTCTCCTTTACGGAGCCATGGTTTGGGGGAAGTCCCACCCCTGTCGGGGGGTCGGTATCGTACTCGAAGTACACGCGCTCAATCTTCGGGACCCGTACCCAAAGCGTGGAAGACGGGAAGTTCGAAAGCTTCTCCGCGAACTTCTTCGTGCGGCAGCGGCTCGACTGGCCGGACGACAAGTTCATGACGGGGACGCGAGTGGGGTACCAGCTCTACAACAACCGGGGCAACGATCCGTCCACCCCCGGGCCTGATCCTCTGTTCTCCACCGTTCCCTTCGGGACTAATCAGTCGGTCACCATCCGGCAGTCCCTGAGCCGCAACTCCGTGGACAACCCCAGATTCCCCCGACGAGGCTCGCAAGTCTCCCTGTCGGTGGAGCTGGCCCCCCCGATTGGCGATCTCGTGCAGTACCATAAGTGGCGGTTTAACACCAACTGGAATGTGCCGATCGGGGAGAACTTCTCGTTCGGTATGGGCACCGACTTTGGGTACATTGGGTCGATCACCGGCGAGACGGTCCGCTTCGAGACCTTTGAGGTGGGCGGAACGCCGTTTGATTACCAGGGGGGGACGTTCGGCACGGATCCCGTCTACATGCGCGGGTACCCACGGGGCGTGATCGGACCGCTCGTGCGCGGGTCACGGGGCACCCTTCGGCCGCAGGGTGGGCAGGTGCTGAACAAGTACACCTCCGAGTTTCGCTGGAAGGCCGTGGAGTCGCAGCAGTTGCAGGCCCGTCCCTACTTGTTTCTCGATGCGGCCAACGCGTGGAGCAGTCTGAACACGTACAGCCCAGCCGATCTCTTCCGCTCGGCCGGGCTCGGGGTCAAACTCTTTCTTCCCATCGTCGGCCTGATCGAGTTCAATTACGGCTATAACTTCGACGAGTACGTGCCCCTCGAGGGGGACAGTGGCCAGCCGGGGTGGACCTTCCAGTTCTCGCTGGGGCAAGGATTTGGGGGAGGAGGACGTTAAGTCCTTGCTTGCGCCGCGGGCCCTTCATTGAGTCACGCACAGTATGCCTAATCAGACCAGTGATGCGAGGCCTCGACCCAGGCGGCGCGTCCTGGGCGGGCGTGTCCTGCTAGCGGCTGTGGTGCTGATGGCACTTTGGGGAGGGAGAACCCCGGCCTGGGCGCAGCAAAAGATTGGATACGTGGACACCGAGACCATTCTCGAAGAGCTTCCCGAGTATACCTCTGTGCAGCAGAAGCTCAACAAGCTGGAAGACCAGTGGCGAGCAGAGATCAAGGAGCAGAAAAAAACGGTCCAGAAACTACGGGACGAGTATCAGGCCTCCGAGCTGCTGTATACCGAGGAGGAGCGCGAGCAGAAGCGTGACGCAATTGAGCAAGCCCAGCGGAAAGTAGAGCGGCTTCGAGAGCGCTACTTTGGGCCGGATGGGCGCCTCTACACACGCCAGAAGAAGCTGATGCGTCCGATTCAGAAGCGGGTGCTTTCGGCGACGGAAGAGGTTGCGACCGAGGAGGGGTATGATTACGTATTCGACAAGAGCAAGAAGATGCTTTTCCTGTACGCCCGGGAGGAGCACAATCTTAATGGCCAGGTCTTAGAGGCCCTCGGCATCACCACCAACCAAGATCGGCGAAGCGATGCCGAAGGGTCCTGAGCCCAGGATCGTTGTTCGTTCGAAAAGATTCCAGCACTCAGCACAGGTTCTATGGCTATGTCAAAACAACTCTCTCGCGTTCTTTCGCTGCTGCTTCTCGTCGCCGCGGTGGCCGTGGCGCCGGCGCAGGCTCAACGAATCGGATATGTTGATCAGCGGGCGGTCCTGGTGAGCATGCCCGGCATGCAGGATGTGCAGCAGCAGATGCAGCAGGCAATGAAGAAGCAGCAGCGCCAGCTCCAGCAGCAGCGCCAGCAGTTTCAGAAGCGGGTCCAGCAGTTTCAGCAGCAGCAGTCTCTGTTGGATGACTCGGCACGGGCAGAGCGACAGCGTGAGTTGCAGGAGCGACAGCGTGAACTCCAGCAGTCCACTCAGGAGCGTCAGCGCCAGATGCAGCAGCAGCGCCAGAAAATGATGCAGCCGCTGCTCGAGAAGCTTCAGGGGGCCATCGACCAGGTTGCGGCTCAGCAGGAACTGGAGGCGGTTCTTCGCCGCGAGGTGCTGCTCTACGACGACCAGACGAGCGATCGGGTCGTGGACATCACGCGCGACGTGGCCAGTGAACTGGGCATCTCGTTGTCGCAGACCCCCGGGGAACCGTCGCCCACTCTTGACCAGAACCAGACGCCGCCGGCCGGTGGTGGAGGCGGCGGCCAGTAGTCGGTCGCTCCCCGTTCGTATCGACTACAAGGCATCTCTACGCCCCCTGCGGTCTCAAAATTCGGGAGCAGGGGACTCGTGTCCGGGCGGCCGTGTGCCGCCCGGCTGTATTTATTCACCAGTCTCTGTCTCGCAATGGCCGATGAATCTTCCCCGCCGGATGTCGCGAACGTGCCGCGCGTCACGACGAAGACCGTTCAAGAAATGAAGGACGCCGGCGTCCCCATCGCCATGCTTACCGCGTACGACTACACCTCGGCTCGTCTTTATGACCGGGCGGGCGTCGACGTGCTCCTCGTCGGCGACTCGGCCTCAAACGTCATGGCTGGGAACGAGACGACCCTCCCCATGACGCTCGACCAGATGATTTACCACGCCCAGTGTGTGGTGCGTGGAATCGACCGGTCGCTCGTGGTCGTGGATCTGCCGTTTGGGGCCTACCAGGGCGACCCAAAGGAGGCGCTCCAGTCCGCCATTCGCGTCATGAAGGAAACGGGGGCTCATGGGGTGAAGCTTGAAGGCGGCGCAGCCGTTGTAGAGAGTGTCGAGCGAATGGTGAGGGCGGGAATTCCGGTGATGGGACACTTGGGGCTCACCCCACAGAGCATCTACAACTTCGGCACCTATCAGGTGCGGGCGGAGGAGGAAGAAGAAGCCAATCAGCTGCGCGAGGATGCCAGACGCCTGGAAGACGCGGGCTGCTTTGCCCTCGTCTTAGAGAAGATCCCGGCGACGCTGGCGGCGGAGGTCACGGCGTCGCTGTCCATTCCGACCATCGGCATCGGGGCCGGCGACCAGACCGACGGCCAGGTGCTAGTGTCGCACGACGCGCTGGGGCTCTCGACCGACTTCAATCCGCGGTTTGTACGCCGCTACGCCCGGCTCGACGAGACCATTACCGACGCGATTGGCGAGTACGTGTCGGACGTACGGGACCGATCGTTTCCCACCGACGACGAAAGCTACTGATTCCGCCTCGTCGTGAACGCCAGAAATCTTCGTCCTCCCCTGCTTCGTTCCTTGTGCTGATGAGCGCATCTTCGTCGGGCACCGCGCCCCGCATTCTACTGTGCAACGACGATGGCATCCACGCCCCGGGCATTCACTCACTGGCCACCGCCCTCGACGGGGTGGGGGAGCTTTTTGTGGTGGCGCCCACGACCGAGCAAAGCGCTGTAGGACACGCGATTACGGTGCGCGACCCGGTGCGTGCCCACAGCGTCGCCTTTGAGGTGCCGTCCGGGCCCGTGCCTGCCTGGGGGGTGACGGGCACGCCCGCTGATAGCGTGAAGCTGGCGTGCCACGAACTTCTCGACCCCCCACCCGACCTCGTGGTGAGCGGCATCAACCAGGGGCCAAACACGGCCGTCAATGTGCTCTACTCCGGTACGGTGAGCGCCGCCACGGAGGCGTCCATCTTAGGGGTCGACGCACTCGCGATTTCGCTGTGTGACTGGTCGGAGCCGCAATTTGAAGAGGCTGGGCGCTGGTCGCGCCGCATTGTTGAATGGGCACTGGAGCACGGACTGCCGCGCGGCGTGCTGCTCAACGTGAACGTACCCGCCCTGCCCGAAGACGAGATCAAGGGCATTGCGCTTACCCGGCAGGCCCGTGCGCGGTGGGAAGAAGGCTTCGACCGGCGCACCGATCCGGCCGACCGGCCCTACTACTGGCTCTCGGGGACTTTCGTGAACCTCGACGATGGGCAAGAGACGGATCTCTCGGCCATTGAACGGGGTTACGTGTCGGTCACGCCCATCCAGCACGACATGACGGCCTACGATGCTTTCGATGCCCTCACGGATGGGAGTTGGGACGAGTCGTTTGGGGGAACTGACTTCGAGACGTGATTCTCGTGATTCTGGAACAGCCCGTCGGCCCCTCGAACGCACCACTAATCTTCTGCCAAGCGGGTACGCGGGTCGTATTCTGGGGGCGGGATTTTCCTTCCTGGCCTTCGGTACACCGTCTCGCGGGCCCCGCACTTTCTTCGCTGTAGAACGGCCTCCGTCATGCCCACCCACCAAGACCGAATTGCACTCTCGACCGCCGGGCACGGGGACATGCACAACCTGACGGATCCAGTGACGACGATTGTTCGGGATTCCGAACTTCACGAGGGACTCGTGCACGTTCATAACGTGGGGAGTACTGGGGCCGTGGGCACGATCGAGTTTGAGCCGGGGTTGCAGGAGGATCTTCCAGACATGCTCGACGAGCTGTTTCCGCCGGACAAGCCCTACGCCCACGAGCAGCGTTGGCACGACGACAACGGACACGCACACCTCCAGGCCACCACACTGAGTCCATCGGTCACTGTGCCGGTGGGCGAGCGTGCGCCCATCCTAGGTACGTGGCAGCAGATTTTCCATCTTGAGTGCGATACAAAGCCCCGCGAGCGCACCGTGATTGTTACCGTGCGGGGGGACTAAACCGCCACTAGTTCGTCGCCGGATGGTCGCCGTTCGTAGGCGCGAGTAGTTTGGTGCCCTCCAGGGCCTTTGCTTCGTCCAGGAAGAGTTGGCGATGCGGGAACGGAATCTCGATTTCGGCCTCGCGGAGGGCCTCCCGCACCTTCTCAGTATACTCCCAGCGGACGGGGACTTCTTGACCCGGCTCGCGCAGGTAAAACCGCAGGGCCATGTCGACGCTGGAGTCCGACATGCCGGTGACTACCACCGTCGGCGAGGGCTCCGAGAGAATGCGGTCGTCGTCTTCAGGGAGGGGGAGCACCACCTTTCGGGCTTCCTCCGGGTACTCCTTGTAAGCAATTCCGAACGAAATATCGACCCGCAGCACATTCCGCTTCGTGTGGTTCATCACCCGCTGCGTGATCATCTGCGTGTTAGGCAGCACCATGATCCGATTCCGCACGGTACGGAGGCGGGTGGACCGGAGTGTGATTTCGTCCACCTGCCCGTACTGGTCGTCGATCTCGATGTAGTCACCCACCCGAAAGGGCTTATCCACCAGGACCGTCACACCGGCGATGAAGTTCTCCAGGGAATCCCGTGCGGCGAACCCGGCCACAATACCCGCGATTCCCAGTCCTCCAATCAGTACCGCCACGTTCACGCCCAATTGGTCGAGCACGACGGTGCCGATGAAGAAAAAAGACAGCACCCGGAAGGTCTTGAGGAGCAAGCTTTGGAGTCCTGGCTCAATGCTCTCGCTTCGGTCTAGGGTGCGCTCCAGCGTCATGTAAAGCAGCCGGTAGAGGACGAACAGCAGCAGAAACGCGGCGAGAGACTGCAGGCCGCGCTCGGTAAAAAGGCCGAAGAGGTAAAGGGCCGACGAGGTGAGATGCTCGTAGAGGCCGTTCCAGTTGCCGTCCAAGAAGAGTCGTAGGGCCTCGCTAAAGGCATTGCTGAACTGGCCGACGGCCTGATTGACGCCATTCGCGGCGGCCGACGTGGTATCCTGGGACGGACGAAGCTGTTGAACGGCGGATTGAGGGCTCACCATGGTTCCACGCTGTAGATCAGTTAAGAACGCAACGCCTAGGCCTGGGTCGTCGCTCCGAAGCCTGTCAGGAGCCCTCGGCACGGAGCCGGGCTGCCTGGAGGGTGTTTTTGAGAAGCATGGCCCGCGTCATGAGCCCCACGCCCCCCGGCACCGGCGTGATGCGAGCGGCCTTCGGGCGTACATCGTCGAAGTCCACGTCGCCCACGAGGCGGTAGCCGCGCTCGGTGCTCGCATCCTCGACCCGGTTGATGCCCACGTCGATCACGACCGCGCCCTCCGTGACCATGTCGCCGTCGATGAAAGCTGCCTGCCCAGCGGCCGCCACCAGGAGGTCGGCGCGACGTGTATGGGCGGCCAAATCGCGGGTTCGGCTGTGGCAGACGGTCACCGTAGCGTTGGCCGTCCGACGCAGCAGGAGGTTCGCAAGGGGCTTGCCCACGATGTTTGACCGCCCCACGACGACCGCGTCCATCCCCTCCGTATCAACGTTGGAGCGGGAGAGCATCTCCATGATGCCGTAGGGAGTGGCAGGGATGTAGCGCGGGGTGCCTCGCAGCAGCCGACCGAGGTTCTCCGGATGGAAGCCGTCCACGTCCTTCGAAGGATCTACGGCATCAATCACCGTCTGCTCGTCGATGTGGTCGGGAAGGGGAAGCTGGACCAGGAGGCCATCGACCGATGGGTCGGCATTGAGGTTGTGCACGAGGTCGAGGAGGGCGGACTGCGACGTGTCGGCATCGAGGTGGTGCGTATTTGTGTCGATGCCCACCTCCGCGGCGTCCTTCTCTTTGCCGCGCACGTACGCCTCTGAGGCTGCGTTGTCGCCGACCAGCACGGCGGAGAGGAACGGGGGGCGATGCCCCTCGTCGGTCCAGTCGTTGATAGCGGCACGCACCTCATCACGCACGGCCTGGGCCAATTCACGTCCGTCGATCAGCTTGGGGGCAGTGGCGTCGGTCATCGGAGAAGGGGAAAAGTGCACGCAAAGTGAGAAACGGTGCCCGCAGCACCGCAACGTCTGTAATCTACAAAACGACTCCGCCCACGCAAACGAGGACGAACGAAGAATGTGGGACGATTGTCGTGCGAACGGCCCGAGGGAGGGGAACACACCCGAAATGGGGACGGTTGCAGGCCGCGGTTTCGTCCGGTGCCTCGGCGGCCCCTGCACGCATTCCTTGAAACGTTTTCCATACGGCGGTCATGGCCCACCATCACTACCAAGTCGGCATCCTTGGCGCCACCGGAGCGGTGGGGCAAACCTTCATTCGCTTGCTGGCGGACCATCCGTGGTTCACGGTCACCGCCGTAGCGGCCTCGGAGCGGTCGGCGGGCAAGCCCTACCGCGAGGCCGCCAACTGGCTCAGCGGGGCTCCGATCCCTGCGTCCGTTTCGTCCCTGCAGGTGCAGCGTGCTGAGCCGGCTGCCCTAGACTGTGACTTTGTCTTCTCGGCGCTCGACTCGGCAGTGGCGGGCGAGATTGAGCAGACCTTCGCTGAAGCGGGCGTCCCGGTCGTGTCCAACGCCAAGAACTACCGGATGCACGACCACGTGCCGCTGCTCATCCCGGAGGTGAACCCCGAGCACCTGGCCCTCATCGACCAGCAGGAATGGGGCGAGGGCGGCTTCATCGTCACGAATCCCAACTGCTCCACCACGGGTCTCATCTGCGGACTCCATCCGCTCATGCAGACGTTCGACCTGGAGGCTGTGCAGGTGACAATGCTTCAGGCCCTCTCGGGGGCCGGCTATCCGGGGGTTGCCTCGCTCGACGCGGTGGGCAACGTGATTCCGCACATCGGCGGGGAGGAGGATAAGTTGGCCACGGAGCCGCGCAAGATCCTGGGGACGCTTGACGGTGACGAGATTGCCCCGGCCGACCTGTCCCTCAGCGCCCAGTGTACCCGTGTGCCGGTGCGCAATGGCCACCTCGCGTGCGCCTCGGTTCGCTTTCGCGACGATGTGTCGGGCGACGCCGTGGCCGACGCCCTGCGCCGCTTTGAGGCGCCCGCCGTGACCGAGTCGCTTCCCAGCCGTCCCGACCCGTTCGTACAGGTGCTCGACGCCCCCGATGCCCCCCAGCCGCAGCGGCACGTGAAGGCCGGGGGCGGCATGACCGTCTCCGTGGGGCGTGTGCAGAACTGCCCCGTCAACGACGTCAAGTTTGTGCTCCTCTCGCACAACACCGTTCGCGGGGCCGCAGGCGGAGCCATCCTCAACGCCGAACTGCTCGCGTCGGAGGGCTACCTCGAACACGTCCCGACCGACGCGGTTGAGCCCGCCGCAACGTAGCCTCCTCCCGCCCTGCACCACCCGCAGCCTTCCCTCCCACACGCTCTACTCCGATGTCCTACCCCGATGTCCGTAGTGCTCAACTCGAGGACCAAGCACCCGTGGGCGACTTGTGGGTCCGGCTGTTGGACGAACAGGGCCAGATTGAGGACCGGTTTGGGGTCGCGGAGGATGCTCGCGACCGGTGGGACAATGACTTCCCTCTGTGGCTGGAGGATGAGACGTACCGCGTCTACGTGGCGGAAGTGAACGAGGAAATTGCGGGCTTCGCGACGGCGCACCAGTGGGGCCCGCCGCCCATCTATGAGGAGAGCTCGGAGGTCTACCTAGATGAGCTCTACGTGCGCCCGGACGATCGGCGCGACGGGATTGGCACCCAGCTCGTGGACGCGATGCGCGACTGGACGGACCGGGTTGGGGCGCGGCGCCTTCGCTTCAACGTGCTGGTGGCCAACGAGGCCGGGCGGGCCTTCTGGGCCCAGCAGGGGGCTCAACCCCTCACCCTCACCCTCACCATTGAGCAGGAGGTGGCTGACGATCCCGAAGACGACGAAGGATCCAAAAAGATCGGTTTCTGACGGAACGCATGCGTCGCCGCTCCGTCCTACCAGTGACATTACGGCGCGGGCGTAGCTCAGCGGCTAGAGCATCTGCTTGCCATGCAGAAGGTCGTGGGTTCGAATCCCATCGCCCGCTCTACTCAAGTCAAAGCCCGCTTCCAGACCGGAAGTGGGCTTTTTATTTGCCTCGGTAGGGAAAAGAGTCTTCGATGTTGCGACCGGGTCAGGGAAGTTTCCAGGCCACAACTAGGATCAGCGCCAGCATCCCCACCGCTAACGTTAGGAAAACGAGGTCCCACCGAACAGTCCCGACGCTCTCGTCGGACGGTCCTCGCTCGTTGCTGGAATGGACCGGGCAGCCACTCATTGCGTGGGGATGGACGGGTGCGCAGAACACGGGACGCATGCGCCGCTCGCCAGCAGCAAACGACTGGCCGCATACGCCCCGTTCCGTCGACCAGTACCGATGCGCCGTTACTGACCGGCTGTCTCTAGCGATGGGCCGGCGGCGCGCACCTCCGGGGCCACCGACTCAGCGTATGGTTCAAAGTTCTCGGCGAAGGCCTGTCCCAACTCACGAGCGCGACGGTCATACGCCGTCGGGTCGTCCCACGTCTGTCGCGGCATGAGGACCGGATCTGGGACGCCGGGGACCCGGTCGGGAATGGAGAGGCCGAATACCGGATCGCGGGTGCGGGGGGCGTCCGCCAGCGTGCCATCCAGGATGGCATCGACCATGGCGCGGGTGTGGTCGAGCTCCATCCGATGCCCTACGCCGTAAGGACCGCCCGTCATGCCCGTGTTCACGAGCCAGCAGTCCGTGTCGTGGCGTCGAATTTTCTGCCCCAGCAGGTCGGCGTAAACCGATGGATCACGGACCATAAACGGCTCGCCGAAGCAGGTGCTAAACGTCGCCTTCGGCTCACTTACGCCTGCCTCCGTGCCTGCCACCTTCGCCGTGTAACCGCTAAGGAAGTGGTACATCGCCTGCTCGGGCGTAAGCTCCGAGACCGGCGGCAGGACGCCGAACGCGTCGTAGGTGAGGAAGAGGACGTGATCGGGATGGGCGCCCTGCCCGTCCTCGGCGGTGTGGGGGAGGGTGGAGAGGGGATACGAGCCGCGGGTGTTCTGCGTGATCGTGTCGTCTGAGAAGTCCGGCTCGCGGGTGTCGTCCTCTAGGATCACGTTCTCGAGGATTGTCCCGAATTCCTTGGTTGTGGCGTGGATCTCGGGCTCGCTCTCGGGAGTGATGTCGATCATCTTCGCGTAGCATCCGCCCTCGAAGTTGTAGACGCCCCGGTCGCTCCAGCCGTGCTCGTCGTCGCCAATCAGCGTGCGGCTCGCGTCGGCCGAAAGGGTGGTCTTGCCCGTGCCGCTAAGCCCGAAGAAGACCGCCGTGCTCCCGTCGTCGCCCTCGTTGGCCGAGCAGTGCATGGGCAGTACGCCCTCGTCCGTAAGCAGGTAGTTGAGCACCGAGAAGATCGACTTCTTGATCTCCCCGCCGTAGTGAGTCCCGCCGATCAGGATCAGATTCTGCCCGATGTCGACGAAGATCGCGGCCTCCGAATTGGTACCGTCCCGCCCCGGCTCGGCCTCAAACTCGCAAAGATCCACCACCGTGAAGCCAGGCTCAAACGCGTCCGGCACGGGCCCATCGGGCCGCACGAACATGTTGCGGGCAAAGAGGCTGTGCCACGCCTTTTCGGTGACGATGCGGACGGGCAGGCGGTAGTTCTCGTCCCACCCGGCGTAGAGATCCTGCACAAAGAGGTCGCGCCCCTCCGCGTGCTCGGCCATCCGCTCGTGTAGATGATTGAATGTTTCGCGGTCCGTGGGTTGGTTCACTTCGCCCCAGTTGATGGTGTCGGCCACCGCCTCGTTGCGCACAATGAAGCGGTCCTTTGGACTGCGACCCGTGAACGGGTCCGTGCGGGTCACCAGGGGCCCGTCCGCTGCGAGGACGCCCTCGTCGCGGTCGAGGGCTTTTTCGTAAAGCCGGGGTGGTTTTAGGTTGTAGTGAATCGTGTCGGGAGAGAGTTGAAGGTCACGCAGGTGCGAGGTGACGTGGCTGGGGATCGGCATACAAACAGGCGTTGAGTCCACGGATCCAATCGAAAGGGAGCCGGTGATCGGAGAGCTTGGAAGCGCTTCCGGCTGAGCGGAGTTCCATCGTAACTGATCGGCGGCAGAATTGCTATGAACAATCTGTTGTGGGGCGTTGCGCGGGGAAGGGCGTGTGGGTCCCCACGGTATATTTCACGTGTTTGTTGAGAAACGGTCCAGCTGTTTTCCGGACATCTCCCTATCTATGTACCCGACTGCCCCGTCGTCCACGTTCCTGAGGGGAGCGGTTTTTCACGATCCTGTGCCGGTGGGGGGCGTGGCCGCCGCTCTACTCCTTGGGACGTATGGTTTGCTTGGCGTGCCGGTGGATTTTCCGCTCGTCGTCGCGGGTGTTTGTGGGGTAGCGCTGGTGTACGCCGCGGATCGAGGTTGGGCGGCGCCCGCGGAGGACCGCATCAACCGGCCGGAGCGGGTGGCATGGGTACGGGCCCACCTAGATTGGCTGGCGGCGGAAACGGCGGTGCTTTTTGCGCTGGGTGGGGCGATGCTGGTGATGTTGGAGTGGACGACGCTGTTGTGGATCGTCGTGCTGGGGGGACTTGCATTGCTTCACGTGTGGCCCTGTGGACGGGCGGGGTCGCTTCTGCGAGGGACCTCCAAGCCCCTTGTCATTGCGGGCGTCTGGGCGGTGGGAGGCACGCTGTTGCCTCTGGTGGAGGCGGGGCGACCCCTTGGCTTTGCGCCGCTGCTATTCCTCGTGTACCGGTGGTTGTTCATTCTTCCGAACCTACTGCTCGCGGACTGGAGCGATCGGGCGGGGGACGCGGAGATGGATCTCGCGCCTTGGGCTGCCGGCTGGGCGAAAGCACAAGTGCGTGGGCTCGCCTCGGTTCTGCTCTTCATCGCGGCACTAGGGGTGGGGCTGGTGTATGCGTTCGGGACTCCGCCTCCCCTGTTGGGGCTCGACGCGATTGGACTGCTGCTCATGGGGGGAGCGGTGTGGAGGTTGGAGCCCTCCCGGCCCCGCGACGCCTTGCTCGCCGACCTCGTAGTGGCGTGGCCCCTTGTGCCCGCCCTGGTCGCCTGGATGATGGTCTGACGAAGCCGAGCCGCGACTGGAACCTCAGCCCGCGCCGATGTATCACGTGGACGATGCGGGGCCGGCAGGGTCCGCATCCTTCTCCGTTTGTGTTCCATCAGCTTCTCCCTACGCATGTCCGACGCCGACGAGTCTGCCCCTACGCTCAGTCCTGAACGGGAGGGGGGTGCCATCGAAGACTTCACCCGCATTGAGGACCTTGCCGATCACGTCGACGAGACCGTCACCCTCAAAGGTTGGCTTCACAACCAGCGCGGGTCGGGCGGAATCAAGTTTCTCATTCTGCGCGACGGCTCGGGCTTCGTGCAGTGCGTGGTCCCGCAGGACGCGGTGGATGAGGACAGCTGGGCCGTGGCCGACGACGCCCGGCAGGAAACCGCCCTCGAAATTACGGGCAGCGTAAGTGCCGACGAGCGTGCGCCCGGGGGCTACGAGTTGCAGGTTGATGCCATCCGCGAGCTCGGTCCCTCCGGGGGATACCCCATCACGCCCAAAGAGCACGGCATCGATTTTTTGATGGAGCACCGCCACCTATGGCTCCGTAGTGAGAGCCAGTGGGCGGTCATGCGCATCCGGAACCGCGTGATCACTGCGATCCACGAGTTCTTCCAGGAGCGGGGCTTTTTGCAAACCGACGCGCCGATCCTGACCGGAAACGCCGTAGAGGGCACCTCTACTCTCTTTGAGCTGGACTACTTTGACGACGACACGGCCTACCTCACGCAGAGCGGCCAGCTGCACGGAGAAGCGATGGCCATGGCGTACGGCAAGATCTACACGTTTGGCCCTACTTTCCGTGCCGAAAAGTCGGCCACACGGCGCCACCTCACGGAGTTTTGGATGATTGAGCCGGAGATGGCGTTCTACAACCTGGAGATGAACGCCCAGCTGGCAGAGGACTTTGTCGCGTACATCGTGCAGGCGGTACTGGCGGATTGCGAAGAGGAACTGGAGACGTTGGATCGGGACACGGGTGTCCTTGAGCAGGTCGAGACGCCGTTCCCTCGTATCAGCTACGACGAGGCAGTGGAGCTCCTGCGGAGCGAGGAAACGGCCGAGATGATTGACCGGCGCGTAGAGATCCTGAAGGAAGAGAAGGCAGAGCTTCTGGAGGAGAAAGAGGAAAACCAGAAGCGCCGCGGACAGGCCAAGAAGCACGTGAAGCGCAAGATCGACGCCCGCGAGATCGAGATCAATAAGCGGGTCGACGAGATCGAGGAATCGCTCCGCAACCTGCCCGACTGGAAGGAGTCGGCCCAGACGTTTGAGTGGGGCTCCGACTTCGGGGGCGACGACGAAACGGTGCTTACCTGGCACTTTGATCGGCCCGTGATTGTGCACCGCTTCCCGGCCGAAATCAAGGCGTTTTACATGAAGCGCGACCCGGAGGATGATCGGCTCGCGATGGGCATCGACGTGCTTGCGCCCGAGGGCTACGGTGAAATCATCGGCGGAGGGGAGCGGGCCACGGACCTTGACTTCCTGAAGGAGCAGATCGAGGCGCACGACCTGCCGGAGGAGGTCTTCGACTGGTACCTCGACCTCCGCAAATTCGGCTCGGTACCGCACAGCGGTTTTGGGCTGGGACTGGAGCGGACGATTTCCTGGATCACGGGCCGTGATCACGTGCGCGAAACGATTCCCTTCCCGCGGACGATTGCGCGGCTGCACCCCTAGCGCCTCGACGGCACGAGCGATACGAATCGAGGCCAGAGCGCCGTTACAGTGTCCCTTCTGACTCTTTTCCCTGCCATTCCGCTCAGGCACATGACACGTCTGCTTCGTCTGCTCCCATGGGCCGCTTCGCTCCTTCTCTTCGCTGCTGTCCCGGCCGCCGCGCAGGACACCGATCAGTCCACCGTCACCGTTCAGGGGGAAGGGACCGTCACTGCCCAGCCCGATCAGGCCACCGTGCGGTTCGGGGTCGAGACACGAGCAGAGACGGCCCAAGAAGCCCGATCCCAAAACGCTACGGCGGCAAAAAACACAATGAACGCAGTCCGCAACCTTGACGTTGCGGAGGAGAAAATGCGCATGGAAAGCCTCCGCCTCCAGCCGCGCTACGAATACAACGATGAGAAGGACCGGCGCGAACTCGTCGGATACGAAGCGACCCGCCAAGTGGTGGTGGAGATCGACAGCCTCCCGGTGCTTCCCCAACTCGTGGCCGATGTGGTGGCGAAGGGCGCCAACCGGCTCGACGCCATCAACTACCAACTGAGCGATCGGTCGCAACTCCGCAACGATGCGTTGCGCGAGGCGGCACAGGCGGCCCGGGAGAAGGCTCAGTTGCTGAGCGAGACGCTCGGGGCCACGCTCGGTCCCGCCCACAAAATCACCGAGGAAACGCTGGACACGGTGCGTCCCACCCCGCGGTTTGCCCAGATGGAGATGGCCAAGGCCAGCGACGCTGGGCAGGCCGAGCCGGACGCCTACGCCGCGGGTGAGATTGAGGTCTCAGCCCGCGTACAGGTGGTCTTTACGCTCGGTTCGTCGACGAGTCCGTAGGGAGCCGCGCGGCGAGCCACGTGCGTAGGTCCCGCAGTACCGTTGCCCGTTCGGGCTCGTTGAAGGTTTCGTGGTAGAGGCCGTCGTAAAGTCGGAGAGTTTTGTCGGGGGCGGCGGCGCGCTGGTAGAGGCGCTTGCTCCAGGACGGAGTGGCGAGCGGATCAGCCGTGCCGTGGAGAACCAGGAACGGGGTCTCCAGTTCGTGAAGCCGCACTCGCGCAATCCTTCCAGCACGCAGTAACTCGGCGCCAGTGCGGGCCAAGGTACGACCGTGATAGTTGAGCGGGTCGTTCGTAGCCGCGTCCACGACTGCCGGATCGCGCGAGATCGCTCCCTGGGGAGACCGCACCGTCGGCAGGGTGGGCACGAGACGGCCCAGAAGCTGAGCACCCTTCCGGAGGAGGGGGGCAAGGTTGGGGTTTACCTCAATCGCCGGTGCGCTGAGGAGGAGTCCATGAAGGTGGGGGAGCCGTCGTGTGAGGGCGGAAAGCAGTGCGATGAGCCCGCCCATGCTGTGGCCGAAGAGAAAGATGGGACGGTCCGGTGTATGGGCCTGCACGTGATCCCGGAAGCGATCGAGGTCGTCCAAGTACTGCTCAAAGTGATCCACGAAGGCCCGGCGCCCCTCCGAGCGGCCAAAGCCGCGGTGGTCGTAAGCGTACACTGCGGCCCCGGCATCCACCAGCGCTTGGGCGACGTGATCGTAGCGCCCACAGTGTTCGGCGTAGCCGTGGATCAGCAAAACGGTGGCAGCCGCGTCCCGATCGGGTGTCCATTGTTGGGTGTAGAGCCGAAGCCCGTCGGCGGTTGTGAACGAACCGTGGGAGGGGGGAGACATGAGAAGATGCACCGATTGGGAGGGCGCGGATTGCCGGGAGACCGGACAACGCTGTGTAGTGTCACACAAATTAGCTGAAAGCACGATAGGCCCAAGAGGTCCAAGCAGCCGCAAAGGCTTGCTCGCAGGGGACACTGCGGGTAAGGCGAAGGGCGCTGGGTTCGCCGTTCGAACGGAAGGTCGCGCAGTCCCTGGGTGAATCCCCCAACAATTTGGTCGTGCGGAGGGGCGGTTCGATGCCGGGAAGAAACAATTCCACCGAAAGCGTTATTTTCCATGATCGTCGATACGCTGATGGACGACGAGTCTCCGTCATGATTTCTTCCCCACTGGTTCGGGCTTGCCGGGAGCTGGTTGCTCTGCCGCTGCGGAGCCTCCTGCTCCTCGTGCAGCAGATCTCGCAGTGGGCCGTGGCCAAGGGGCGTCGCGCTCGTCAGGAGCGGAGGCCCCGTTGGCAGCAGATTCGTCCACAGTCCCGTGTGCTTGAAGATCCGCCCGGAGAGCGGGCCACTGTCCTGCCGTTCCAGGCCCGGTGGCTCGCCCGCGTGCTCGCGTCGTCTCGTCCGCTTGGGCCGTAGCCGCCCTTGTTAATTTGTCCGACGGTCGCAAGGAGCGGACCGGTGTAAGGGCTTCTTTGTCTCGCCTTGCACCAGCCCCGTGGAGGCAGTTCGTTTCGCCGCGGTGTTGTACCTCCCACACGGTTTTACTTTGTCAACTGAACGAGCACATTCTATGCAGGGGAACGGTTTTAAGATTGGACTTACAATTTTCTTCGTCGGCCTGTGCGGGTTCTACCTTTTTCCCTCGGTTCAGAACCTGTACGTGAGCTACAAGATGAACAACATGGAGCCGGCCGAACGCACGGAGTACCAGGAGGAGAATCGCCAGTGGCTCCAGCAGGTTGACCAGAACTCGTTGAATCTTGGGCTTGACCTTCAGGGAGGGATGCACGTGACGCTGGAGGTCGAAATTGCAAACCTCCTGGATCAACTGGCTGTCAACAAGGACGATGCCTTTCGGCAAGCCCTTCAGGTGGCGGAGCAGCGCGCCGAGAACGAGGACGTGTCGGTTGTGGACGCGTTCGTGGAAGAGTTTGAGGCTGAGAATCCAGACGGTCGTCTCTCCCGCTACTTCCGCGACGAGACCGAAGGCCTTTCGCGGCGATCCTCGAACGGCGATGTGCAGGAGTATCTGAATAAGCAGGCGGACAGTGCCGTGCAAAACGGCATCCAGGTGGTGCGAAACCGTGTGAACCAGTACGGCGTGACGGAGCCTTCCATTCAGCGACAGGGCGACGAGCGAATCGTCGTAGAGCTTCCGGGCGTGAGCGATCGGGAGCGGGTGCGCGATTTGCTGGAGAGTGCCTCCCAGCTCAGTTTCCACCTGATGGCAAACTCCCAGCAACTCAACGAGTCCGTTCAGCGCATCATTGAGCACTACGAGCCGACCGCCGAGGACTCCGCCCGCATCGCCGAGGCGAACGCGGCCGACACGACGGGGGACGGCATGACCGCCGACACCTCTGAGGCCACAGAGGGCACGCAGATTGCCGGGGAGGGGCAACAGGCCACGGAGGACCAGGAGGGAACGTCCCTCACCGAGCCTGGGGAGCAACAGGCCGGTCCCCAGAATCCTCTCCTGGCCGCCATGCAACCGATGCCCCGTCAGGACCAGCCGATCTTCGGGCGCGTCTTTGCTGCCGATACAGCGGCGGTGAACGATCTGCTCTCGAAGCCGGAGGTGAAGCGCATGCTGCCACCCGGCATTCAGTTGATGTGGACGGCCAGTCCCCGCCTGACGACCCAGGATGGCCGTGAAGCCTTCCACCTGCTGGCAGTGCAAGCGGAGCCGGAATTGGCCGGAGAGGTGGTGACGCAAGCGTCGGTACAGTTCGACCGGCAGACGAACGAGCCGAAGGTGTCGATCACCATGAACTCGGAGGGGGCGCGGTCCTGGGACCGCATCACGGCGGCCAACGTGGGGAATCAGGTTTCCATCGTGCTTGACGGCACGGTCTACTCCAACGCCACCATTCAGGGGCGCATTTCAGGTGGACGCACCGAGATTACGGGGCTTGAATCGCGCCAGGAGGCTTCGGACATCGTCACAGTCTTGCAGTCCGGACGTCTCCAGACAGACCTCAACATCATTTCGGAGCGTACTGTAGGGCCGAGTCTCGGGGAGGAATCGACGCGCGCTGGCTTTATTTCCGTCGTCTCGGGCTTCCTGCTCGTGGTGTTCTTCATGATCATGTACTACCGCACGGCGGGTGTGGTGGCTAACGTGGCCCTGCTGCTCAACCTGGTCTTGATTCTCGGGATTCTCGCCGGGTTCGGGGCCACGCTCACTCTTCCGGGCATTGCCGGCATCGTGCTCACCATCGGTATGGCCGTGGACGCAAACGTACTCATCTTCGACCGGGTGCGGGAGGAGCAGGCCACCGGAAAGACCCTCCGGGCGGCTGTTAGCGCGGGCTACGAGGAGTCCCTGAGCGCCATCCTCGACGCCAACATCACGACCTTCTTTGTGGGCGTCATCCTCTACTCCTTTGGCGTGGGGCCCATCAAGGGGTTTGCCGTGACCCTGATGGCCGGAATCCTCTCCTCGCTGTTCACAGCAATCATCGTTACCCGCATTATCTTCGACTACATGGTCGAGGAGCGACGGATGCAGGTGAGCTACGGATAGCTGTCAGTACCGGACGTCATCACAAAGGGATCTCAAATACGGACGGACCACCATGCGCCTTTTTGAAAACGCCGACTACACCCTCATCCCGAACCGGCGGATTGGATACGTCATTTCGGGGGTTTTGCTCACCATCAGTGTGATTTCACTGCTCTGGAAGGGCCTTGCGCTGGGAATCGATTTTCGGGGCGGAATGGAATTCGTGGTGGGCAACACCACCGACATTCCAACGGTTGATGTCCGTTCGGCCCTGGTGGGATCTCTGGAGGAAGAGCCCGAGGTGAAGCGGTTTGGGGAAACTGGGCACCTCATCCGGATCTCTTCATCGGAGGACATCACCACGGTCGAAAACCGGGTTCTCGGGGCGTTCGAAAGTCAGTTTCCGGGGCAGAATGTCCAGATCGAGAAGACCAACGTGGTGGGACCCCGCTTCGCCGAGGATCTGAAGCGGGGAGCCATCTACGCCGTTTTCGGGGCCTTATTGGTGATTTTCCTCTACATCATGGTGCGGTTTGAGTGGCGGTATAGCCTGGGGGCCGTGGCCGCTCTGGTGCACGACGTGACAATTACGCTGGGCCTCTTTTCGGTCCTGTCGGGGATCGTGCCGTTCTCGCTTCAGATCGACCAGTCCATTATCGCAGCGTTTCTCACGATCGTGGGCTACTCGCTGAACGACACGGTGGTGGTGTTCGACCGCGTACGTGAGTACGTAAACCTATTCAAAACAGAGCCCTTCGACGAGGTCGTAAACCGCTCCATAAACGCGACCCTGAGCCGCACGGTCGTCACCTCCGTTACGACCTTCATCGTGGTGTCCATCCTCTTCTTGTTCGGAGGCGAAGTGCTGCGCGGATTTTCGTTCGCGCTCATTGTGGGGGTCATCATCGGGACGTATTCGTCGGTCTTCGTGGCGTCCCCTACGATTGTGGAACTCAACCGCCGTCTCGAAAAAAGCGTCGCGTAACGGGGCTGCCCTCCGGCGTTTCTCTGTACCGCTGTGCATTTGGTCATCCCGAGCCCGTCGCGTGCTCCGTACGTCGCTCGGCGGGGGAGGCCCATCCATTCTCTTCAAGAACCGATAAGGTGTGTCATGCCGGTATCGATCGTGATTGGAAGTCAGTGGGGCGACGAGGGGAAGGGCAAAATCGTGGATCTTCTCAGTCCCGAGGTGGATGTGGTGGCTCGCTACCAGGGCGGCGCCAACGCCGGACATACGATTGTGTGGGAGAACGAAGACGGAAGCACCGAGGAATTTGTCCTGCACCTCGTGCCTAGTGGCATTTTCCACGAAGGCGTCACCTGTGTCATCGGGAACGGCGTTGTGCTGGACCCGAAGGCGGTCATGGAGGAGATCGAGAAGATTGAGTCGCTCGGGATCGATGTGGATGGGCGACTCAAGATCTCCCACAATGCCCACCTGATCATGCCCTACCACAAGGCCATTGAGGCGGCGCAGGAGGAGGAGCGGGCCTCCGCCTCGGACGATGATGAGATTGGCACTACGGGCCGCGGCATTGGGCCTGCCTACACCGACAAGTTTGCCCGTACTGGGATTCGCGTGGTGGACCTGCTCGATGAGGACGCGTTGCGCCGCAAGCTTCGCCGCTCCCTAGAGGAGAAAAATGCCATTCTGCGCGACATCTACGACGCTGAAGCGCTGGACGTAGACCGCATTGTGGAAGAGTACGTGGAGTTCGATCAGAAAATCGATCCCTACGTTACCGACACCTCCAAGTACCTGTCCGAAACCCTGAACGACGGCGGGCGCGTGCTGGCGGAGGGGGCCCAGGGCTCACTGCTGGACGTGGACTTTGGCAGCTACCCGTACGTCACCTCCAGTCACCCCACGGCGGGCGGTTGTTGCACGGGGCTGGGCGTCTCGCCCACGGCGATTGATCGGGTTCTTGGCATCGCGAAGGCGTACTGCACACGGGTGGGCAATGGACCCTTTCCCACGGAGCTCGAGAACGAGGCCGGCGAACGCCTGCGTCGGAAAGGGGATGAGTTTGGGGCCACCACCGGCCGCCCGCGGCGCTGTGGCTGGCTTGATTTGGTGGCCCTCCGCTACACCAGCATGATCAATGGCTTCAGCGAGTTGGCCATCACCAAGCTCGACATTCTCTCGGGCATGGAGTCGCTGAAGGTGTGTACGCAGTACCGCTATGACGGCAAGACAACGCGGCGCTTCCCTAGCGAGCCACAGTCGCTGGAGCGCGTGGAGCCGATCTACGAAACCCTTCCTGGCTGGGACGAAGACATCTCCGATGTCCGTCGGGTGGAGAACCTACCGCTAGAGGCACGAGACTACCTGGCCTTCATTGCGGAGGTCCTCGACGTCGAAATTGGACTCGTTTCCAACGGGCCACGGCGCGACCAGATCATTACGGACGTCCAGCCGATGGCCGCGGCGTAACTGAAGCCGGGACCGGCAGGATTGGGGGCGTCTTTACGTGCAGAAACTGGCGGTGTCATGGACGCCTATCGATGGTCGGTACGGCTCAAGCTTGGCCTCATTGTCTTCGCAGTCGGCATTGCGGTCGCCTCGCTGTGGTACACGCAACGGCTTGTCGACCGGCTCCAGAAGCGTGAGCAGGCTGTGATTCAGCTCTGGGCGGACGCGCTGGAGCAGGTGGTACAGACACAACAAACCGCCAATCCGCACCGCTCGGAGTTTGAGCGCCTCGATTCGCTCCTTCGGGCATTCGACCGTCCCCTGGCCGCCAATACCCTGCCTGAACGCCAGGTTGCGGAGTTTCGGGAGGCGGTAGACTGGGCGCAGACCATGCCGCCCACCCGAGAGTTCAACTTTATCCTCAACGAAATCCTGGAGCCCAATCAGTTCAGTGTGCCGGCCATCATTACCGACTCCACGCGCCGACGGCCGCTGTCTTGGCAAAATGTCGGGGTGCCGGACACTGTTGGGGCACTGCCGCCCGAAGACTCGGCCGAGGCCATGGCACGCTTGCGGGAGAAGTTGGACGAGATGAAGGCTGCCTTTGAGCCGATCCCCATCCGGATCGATCTCTCCGATGGGGCGGATAACGGGGAGGACCCGGAGCAACTCACGCAGTATGTGTTCTACGACGAGTCGGCCCTCATTACCGAACTCCGAATCTTTCCGTGGGTTCAGTTGGTGTTCGTGGGCCTGTTCGTGATGGTGGGGTATTTCGGCTTCTCCTACATCCGCCGCAGCGAGCAGAGCAGTCTCTGGATGGGGATGGCGCGGGAGGCGGCCCACCAGTTGGGCACGCCGCTTTCCAGCCTCCTGGGATGGATCGAAATGCTCCGCTCGCCCGACCTGGACGAGGAGGCGAAGGCCGAGGCGCTCGACGAGATCGAAAACGATGTGGAGCGCCTTCAGCGCGTAGCCGACCGGTTTTCGGACATTGGCTCGCAGCCGAAGCTGGAGCGCTGCGACCTCGTGCCGATCGTGGAGCAGACGATGTCGTATCTTCGCCGTCGCGTCCCGCAACGGGGACAAGTCATCGACTTGACGGCCGACCTGCCCGAGACGCTGGAGGCGAGGGCCAACGAAGAACTGTTCGCGTGGGTATTAGAGAATCTGCTCAAAAACGCGCTCGACGCCATCGAGGACGATGAGGGCGCCATCACCGTGACGGGTCGCGAGGAAGAGGGCATGGTGCACATTGAGGTGCAGGATACGGGCCGGGGAATCGAGCGGCAGCAGTGGAAGAATATCTTCCGGCCCGGCTATAGCACCAAGCAGCGCGGTTGGGGGTTGGGGCTGAGCCTGGCCCGCCGGGTGGTAGAGGCCTACCACGGTGGAAGCCTCGAACTTGTCGCGTCGACAGTCGGGGAGGGTTCTACCTTCCGCATCCAGATTCCCACGCCCCCCCAGTAGTCTACGGGCGAATCCGCGGTCGCAGCGAGTCTGCGGGAAGGGTGGGCGAGACCACCACGAAAATGTCGTCTCGGGTTCGCCACAACAGGGCTTTGGAGGCGTCTTCGGTCTGTACCACCGGCTCATCGGGGCGGGACAGCTTGCTTCGGACCTGCGTGTTCAGGGTGGCCGTGCCTTTGATCTGGTCGACGAGGGCGTAGCTGTAGACGAAAGCTGCAATGCGGGCATCGGTCGTCGAGTCCGAATAAAGGAGCACCGGAACGTCCGGTCCGCCTTCTACCGGCATCTGGCCCACGCCCTGAAGCGGAGCCCCTGCAATGGTGGGGACGCGAACGGAGCGGTTCCAGGTCGAGCCGATGTACGCTTCGGCGTCGGCGCGAGTGGAGGTCGTCTGTTTCGAGGCAACGCTTTCAGCGTGGCTGGCCGAAAAGGCGACGAGGCCGGTATTGGCGGACGACGATGGCGATGAGGCGGAGGGCTGAAATAGGTAGGCTGCCCCGATGCCACCCACTAAGAGTAGGATCCCCGCGAGGGCCCGCGTGAATGTACGTGAGGAGGAGGCCTTTCCGCGCTCCCCGGATGACGGGGAGGCAGATGGTGCTTCCGACGCCGGGGAGGTCTCTTTGGTCTTCGGCTGTGCTGCTTCGAGGGTCGTCTGAACGCGGGCCTGGAGGCCCGTTGGGACGGGGCCGAACCGATCCGTGACCCATGCGCGTGCCGCTGCGCGGAGGTCTGCGTCGGAGAAGGTGGTATCGATGAGGGCGTACTCCGCATCGGACAAGGCGGTCCGCAGGGTGTCCCAGAGCGGGGACACAGCGTTGTCCTTATCAGAGGAGGAATGGAGGGGAGGGGCCGAGTCTTCCTCCGGCGCCTGCACTGCATCAACTACCAGGTGAACTCGTTCCTCGAGCGGGCAGGTGGCTAGGGCGATGGGGAGGGCGGCGTCTAGAAGCTGTTCCGCGACCTCCTGCCGCACGGCATCGGGGGGCGAAGGCGCTTCGTTCCGGTCGGTCGCCGCTGTTTGGGCAACGTCTTTAAGTAGATCGAGAAGCCAGCGCTCTAGGTCGTCGGGCCGTTCGCTAGGAGGGTGCTCGGTCGCCCGTCGGTAGGTGCGCAGAATCAAGTCGGGGGCATCGTCCGGGCCCACCATCAAACAGGCAATGGGGTAAAGGGTGTTCAGAGGGTCCAGGAGGGGAGTCTCACCGGTGGGGGCGGAGGGAGTCATAGGCGAAGCGGCCGGACGGGCGCCGAGGCGGTTAGTCCGACGGTTCCTCGAAGACGAGCTTGACGGAATCGCCCTTTCGTATGTCGAGAAGTTCGGCGGCGTTCCCCCCGTTGGCGGCGATTTCGAGGTGGTCAGTGCTCCCGAATAGCAACAGCGGGTCTTCCTCGGGCACCGCGCCGTACGTGGGATGGAGCTCCTCCAGGACGGTATTTCCCGCGTACAGCTTAAGGGGCGGAAGTGCGTCGAGTGAAGGCGTGGAATCGTCGAGGCCGGCGGCCTCGGCCAGGGTAGAGCGCTGGATGTTGGTAATGCAGTTGCCGAAGTGATCGACGTGCACCACCCAGCCTTGCACCGTGTCCGTGCCCGCAGAAGGGCCTGCCCAGCGGAGTGGTTCGAGCGTGTCGATGGATGTCCCGATATCCTCAACGGCGCGACCGGAAGCCAGATGGGCCGCGGCCGGGGCGAAGATGTCGCGCCCGTGGAACGTCGTGCTTGGGCTCTCACTGCGCCAGAAGGAGGGATCGTCCAACTCAACCATCACGTCGGGGGAAGCCTGGTTCAGCACGAGTGGGAAGACCCCATTGTCCGGCCCCACGAACCACTGATTGTTTGCCCGGAGGGCCACGGCGCGGCGGTTGGTGCCTACCCCAGGATCCACAACCACTAGATGCACCACGTTGTCTGGGAAGTACGAGTAGGTCGAGCGGAGTACGAACGCAGCCTCCATCACGTCCTGTGGGCTGATTTCGTGCGTTACATCTATGAAGCGGGCCTCGGCGCAGATGGTAAGCATCGTCCCTTTCATCGCCGGTACGTATCCGTCCTGCGTACCAAAGTCGGTCGTAATTGTGATCACCGGCGCGTTGGGTGGGGCAGGGGTGGGCATATCGAGGCAAGAGTTGAGTAGAGGATAAGCGTCTCGTAATACCGTGTCGGCGGCATCCCGGACCGCCGTTAGTGTATAAACCAAAAGCCTCGATGTGTAGTCCTCTCCCAAAAGGAAGAAACAATTCGGAGGGATTTAGGAGTAGGTCACTTCTAAAGCGCCCCGAAGGTCTGTCCCGTATGTCACAGAGGCGACCGTCCACATGGCGTCTTCCAACACGTCGTCCTCGAATTCTCCTCCGGCGGATGTCCCGTCGAGTCCTCGCGCGCGAGAGGCCGTGGACCGCTTCGTGGCACTGTGGGGCGAGATGGCATCCACCTGGGGCATCAATCGCACAATGGCCAAGATTCACGCGCTATTGTATTGCGGCGAGCAGCCCCTGAATACCGACCAAATTATGGAGCGGCTCGACGTGAGTCGGGGCAACGCGAACATGAATCTCCGGTCCCTGGTGGATTGGAACTTGGTGTCTAAGACGCAACAGGCCGATTCTCGGAAAGACTACTACGAAGCGGAGAAAGACGTTTGGCGGATCACGGCGCGGATCATTGAAGAGCGTCAACGCCGCGAGGTGCACCCGGTCCGTTCCCGGGTAGAAGACTGTGCCGACCTCCTGGTGGCCGAAGACGAGTGCATCGAAGACCGGCCGCCGGCCGAGCAGCTACTCCACCAACGGTTTGAGCGCCTGACCGCTCTCATGAAGGTGCTGGAGGGAGTTTCCGAAGCCCTGCTCCCGCTCGTCCGCAATAAAGACGTCGATCAAATCGAGCAGTTGCTCGACGTAGCGCTCCGGTTTGGAAACGCCTCCTCAGATTCCGTCGACCCCGATCACGCATCCTAGTTGCAGGTTCCTCCAGACTCCATTCTCAACCGATGACGACTACAAACGACATTGGGGACCGCGGTGAGGACGTGGCGGCTGCTTATCTGGAGGAGACTGGGTACCGCGTCCTGGAACGAAACTACCACTTCGAGCGCAACGAGGTCGATCTTGTATGCTTCGATCCGGACGCAGGTGGAGAATTGGTATTCGTGGAGGTTAAAACGCGGAGCGGGTTGGAGTTTGGCGCGCCAGAAGCCTCCATTACGGACGAAAAGCAGGAAGCGCTCATCAAGGTCGCCCAGGCGTACCTACACGAGCGCCAGTTTGAGGGGGCCCCAGCCCGATTCGACGTGGTAACGGTGCTGCTTACCGACGCGGACCCGGAGGTGAGTCACTACGAGAACGCATTCTGGATGGCGTAGTCGGGAGCTTCCGACCCGGGGAAGTATACTTGCTTTCGGAGTCTTCCAGGGCGCATCCGTACTCGCTTCTTGCTGCTTCGGCCCGTGGCCACCCCCGGATCGTGAGCGACCGTGAGTCGAAAGGCTGGAAGAGTTGCACATCATTCTGGGGGCTCGTACTCGCGGGGAAGGAGTTGGGCCATGCGGGCGGTATAGGCGAAGTAGCGGTACAGAGTTGCCCCGTAGGACTCCACAATTTCTCCGTACCGGTCGACGTGGATCGGGTGTTGATTCAGTTCAATCTGTGACGTCTGGTGATCGCGAGGGCGGCGGCGAAGGGCTGCCCAGTCCAAGTAGGCCTCACGTTCTGGTTCGCCCCGGTATACCACCTCCAGCCGGTCGTGCGTATTTAGCAGATGAGTAGAATCCGGCCCCGGCTCCAGGATCCGATCCCGCTCCACCGGCATCCGGTCCGCGTGGTTCGTGTGGCGGAGGGACGAGGCACGAGGCAGTCGGTATAGATCGAATCGTTCCTCGTCTAGCTGATCGGCAAGGAGAGCCCTAAGAAAATGGCGTAAGGATCCTCGGTAGGCCGCCCGGCGATTGCGGCGCCACCGGGCCGCCTCTGATGAGTCCTGCGGCGTGAGGCGCTCGAAGAGC